>SAMEA3663105__coassemble_767_pt1 | contig 12987 bp, 7 predicted proteins | sample SAMEA3663105__metabat2_low_PE_034 | metagenome-assembled genome bin SAMEA3663105 (sample SAMEA3663105) | pig gut metagenome | biome: pig gut; feature: pig-associated habitat; material: faeces | place: Denmark | collected 2012
ATCACCATTTGCGCTTGTCGTACCTTTGCATAAGAAAAGCTGAGAACATTATGAACCGAACAAAACCCGAAGAAATCCCGAAGACATGAGCAGAGTAAAAGATAGCATAAGAAGTCTTGAAAAACAGGTTAACGGGTTGACGGGTTAACGAGTTGACGGGTAAGTATGTTATGAACCACCTATTATGTCAAAGTATGAATGGCGTAAAACCAAAAAACTTGACAAACTTACCCGTTAACCTGTCAACCCAAAATACCCGTCAACCACCTTATTCCAACTCCACCACCGTAATGCCAGCGCCACCAAATTGCACATGTTCATCATGAAAGGCTCTTACGCCAGCTACGGTTTTAAGGTAATTACGTACCAATTCACGCAAAGCTCCTGTACCTGTTCCATGTAATATGCGCACGCTACTTTGCTCTAACTGAATAGCATCGTCAATAAAATACGATACAGCCGTTAAAGCCTCGTCAACGTGCATACCACGTATGTCAATTTCGGGACGGAAATGTAGCCTCTTCTCAGACATTGCATCACGCGTTTCCCTACTTATAAATGTCGCGGCGGGTCCCATAGCAGGTTGCTCATTCTTGGGTGGGCTACATGGTTCAAGTCTCTTCAAAGCCACTTGCGTGTACATCATGCCAAACAACACCTTGGCCGATGACCCCGACATTGACTCAATCTTTCCTACCGTGTTTTGTCCTTTAATGCGAACATAAGCTCCAACAGCTAATGTTGCAGTATTTTTCAAACGTTCGTCATTAGTCTGCGTTGAACCATTGCTGCCCAAGGCACCTCTTAATTTGGCCGCAGCCGCCTCTTGATTAGCCATGTTGCGAGCCTTTGCACTCTCTTCGCCACCCGCTTTGCGTTGTTGTCTACGCTGGATTTTAGCAATTTTACGTGCTATGCGATCTTGCTCATCAGTATTTTGTTCCAGCTGCGTTTTAAAGTCAGCAAGTTCATTACGCACTTCACGCGTTTTTTCTTTATCAGCTTGTGCCTCACGTATTGAGCGAATGGTATTCTCAATCTTCGCATTCGACTGCTCTAACAAGTGTTTCGCGTCAGCCTTAGCCTGCGCCATCACCTGTTTGCGCTCTTGCTGAAAGTCAGTCATCTCGCGCTCATACTTTGCTATGGTATTTTCTAATTGTTGTTCACGCAAACGTATGTTGCGGCGCTTCGCCTCCCAGTACTCCTTGTCACGCACAATGTCTTGCACATATTTATCGCTCATTACATAGTCCTTGCCCACCAACTGTGTGGCATAGGCTATAACATCAGCAGGAATACCCATCTTTTTGGCTATTTCGATTGCAAAAGAGCTACCAGGATTACCTATTTGTAATTTAAAAAGCGGCTGCATAATTGTACTATCATAGAGCATAGCTCCATTAACAATAACACGATGCTGCTCAGCAAAATGCTTTAGGTTTTGATAGTGAGTGGTAATAATGCCATAATTCATGTTAGCAACGAACTGCTTCAGTATGGCTTGAGCCAAGGCTCCACCTATTTGTGGCTCTGTTCCTCCACCAAACTCATCGATTAGCAAAAGGCTGTGAGGACCTGCATGCGTCATCATCTCTCGCATGTTAAGCAAATGTGACGAATAGGTTGACAAATCATTTTCAATGCTTTGCTCATCCCCCATGTCCATCATGATGTCAGTAAATACACCAGGTTTTGAACGTTCATCAACAGGTACGGGCATACCACATTGCAGCATGTACTGCAACAATCCCACCGTTTTTAGGCATACAGACTTACCACCTGCATTAGGTCCCGAAATCAGCAAAATGCGCTGACCTGAACGTAACGTAATGTTAAGTGGAACAATAGTAGCGCCATGTCGTGCCAACGACTGTTGCAATAAGGGGTGTTTAGCCCCCACCCAATCAATTCGTGGCCCACGCTGCAAGGTTGGAACTATAGCATTAAAGCTATCGGCAAATGACACCAAGGCTCTCAAGTAGTCAACGTGAGCCAAAAAGTGAAGTGAGTTGATTAACGCTGGTATGTGCGGGCGCACCTCGGTCGTGAGTTCTTGCAATATACGTATCACCTCGCGACGTTCTGCAGCCTTTAGTGTACGAATTTTGTTGTTAGCATCAACCACAGCGGCAGGTTCTATAAAGACGGTTTTACCTGTTGCACTTTCATCATGCACAATACCTTTTATTTTACGTTTTAGCGCAGGAGCTACAGGTATAACAAGTCTTCCATCACGCAAAGTGGGTGTAACGTCGCGATCAATATAGCCCGATGTTTGTGCTTCTGTAATAATTGATCGTAAGCTATGTGAAATGCCTCGTGTTGTAATCTCTATTTGATGTCGCAACGATAGCAACTCTGCTGATGCTGTGTCCTTTACTTTACCATATTTGTTGAGTACTGATTCGATGCGTTGCACCAAATGCGGAAAAACCATTACATCGGCCGCCATCACTCCCAGGGCTGGGTAGCGATAGTTAATGTTGTTAGGGGTAGTTTCAGCATTCTTATCTTCATCGTTGACATTAGCCGAAGGCTCGTCATCGTCAACCCCTTGCGTAAAGAGTGCCGCATATGACATAACCGACTTCATGGAACGCTTTAGGTTAAACAGGTCAAGTTCTTCAAGATAAGTGCGTTCAGGACGCACACGAAGCAGGGGTTCTCTTACATCATAAAATTCAGTTTCTACTTCATCCTCTGTTTCATTTATGAATTGTCCGAACTCCTTTGCTTCATTTAGGGCTTGCTGAATGTCTTCAACATTAGTCATGAAGTGTACTTGTTTGTCAACCCACTCTGTGCCGAGTGTTGACAAGCAACGCCCCTTTAGCAAGGTACGTATTTCGTTAAATCCTATCTTTCGTTCAAAATTCTCTGGGTATATCATTTATCTTTTCTATTTTGTATGCAAAATTACAAAAAATAGTTTTGAGTTCATTTATAGTTTATGCGTTTTAGAATTTAAATAATAAAGGAGACTCATTTTTGTTCAAGGTTTTTTTATTGCTGTAACCCGTTGGCTGAATTTCAGGTTAACGGGTTAACAAGTTGACAGGTTAACAAATAAGTATGCTTTACACCACTTATTATGTTAAAGCCAGAATGACAAGAAACTTAAAAAGCTTGGCAAACTTACCTGTTAACCCGTTAACTTGTCAACTTGTTTACTCATTCCGCCAACGCGTTGCTGTATAGAACAAATGCTACAGAATTCCTTTGACTATTCGATAAGGCATTTTGTATTGCGCTCGCCTTGCACTACTTTGCTTCGCCAAGATAGGCGGCGGCTCGGCAATACAGAATGAAAATCTTCGACTTTCATTTTGTATTGCGCTCGCCTTGCACTATCTTTGCACAAGGATACGAATGATGGAACTGTTGAAGAATAGTAGCGTTATCATATTCCATGAATAATTATCACAATTATTGTCTTAACACTAACATTTAAAATTGAAACTACCCTCATTACGCAATATATTCCGTTTTTTAGTGTGTGCTATTATTAGCGCATACTCTTTGCTATTGGTAATTTTCAACTTTGGACCTGCCGAACGTATGCTCACACAGTTTATTGAACGTGAGCTAAGTAATAAGTTGCATACAGAAGTAGCTATAGGAAATATTCAAGTAGGATTGTTTAATCGCATCATTCTTAATGATGTTATGATTAAAGACCTTCAACACAAGGAGATGTTGAAGGCTAACGTTGTGTCAGCAAAAATAGAGTTACGATCACTCTTAAAGGAGCAACTTTCGCTACGCACAGTCTCGTTGCTCGATGCCAATATTTTGCTCTACAAGCAACGAGCTGATAGTGCAGCAAACTACCAATTTGTTATTGATGCATTTGCAAGCAAAGATAAAAAAAAGAAGAGTGAACTGAATCTACGCATTAACTCCATTATTTTGCGTCGCGTTAATGCCTCATACGATGCATTGTATCGTGCTCAAACGCCTGGCAAGCTCAACACTTCACACCTTAACATTCATAATCTAAACGCTAATGTTAGCTTAAAAAACATTTCACCCGATAGTCTTAACTTGCGTGTTCGTTCCTTGGCCTTTTATGAGCAATCGGGGGTATGCCTTAAAAATTTGCATTTTAAAATCAGCGCTAACCGCACAAATGCACACATTGAGGATTTTACACTCGATATGCCACAAACGCACTTTGCACAAGGGGATTTGTTGGCTACATATGATGTGCGACATGATTTTTCGCAACTATTGTCAACTTTACGCATAGGGGCTACAATAGAGAACTTGCAAATAGGCAGCAACGATTTACACCCTTTTGTAAAACTGCCAAAGGACTTGAACCAAACGCTGCGCTTATCAACAACTCTACTTTTGACTCCACGCAAGGTGCAGTTCAACCAACTGACTATTGATAATGCTGACCATTCACTACAAATAAAGGCGGATGCTACACTTAAACGTAAAAATAAGAACATTAGTTCTATTTCGCTTACAATCAAGCAATTAGATGTTAAAAGCAAATTGGCTCAGCAATTAGCACCCATGACTAAAATGTCGAACAAAACGCTGGCCATGACAGAACGTATGGGCTATGTAAAGGCTAAGGGTAGTTTTGACTACAGCATGAAAGATAAAAAGGGGGTGGTAACTATCATTGCTCACACCGAAATAGGCGACGTAGCTGCCGACGGACGTGTAGACAACAAAAAGCTAAATGCTAAAGTGCGTTTGTTACATGTGCAACCTGATGTATTGCTCAACCAACCGCACTTACCCACAAAAGTTACTCTTTATGCTAACGTAATGGCTGACCTTGGCCATGCTGGGGGACCTATGATTAAGAGCAAAGGTGACATTAACTCATTTGCTTATAACAACCAAAATTTTAGTAACATAAAGTATGAGGTCAACTATTTGCCTAACCACATAGGGGTAAAGGTTAATAGTATGAACGCGGTGGCTGACTTTACAGCTCAATGTTGGGCTACCCTTAAACAAAAACGTTTGAGCGCAGTAAACATTAATGCGCATGTTAAGCAGTTGCGACCTGCTGAACTAAACATAGGTAGAACATTGGGACAGGCCAACTTTAGCGGAACGTTAAAGGTAGATTTACACCACCTTGACTCCTCACTGCCTTTGGGTTCTATTAACGTGAACGATTTTAACATGGCACAAGGACCTCACGGCAACTATGAGCTGAAAAATTTTGCGCTCACACTTAACGACATGGGGAATAGTAGGCAGCAATTGCACGTTAAGAGTGACTTCATTGACACCGATATTGAAGGGCCTTTATCTCCTCAAATGTTGGAGTGTGGCATTCGTAGCCTGTTACACCGCTGCTTGCCTGGATTGACAGCCGCACCACGACAAAAGATTGGCAACAACGCTGAGTGGAACATTCATGCACAAGTTAAAAAGACGGATGTGTTACACCATTTGTTAGGAATGAATGTAGAACTGACGAGTCCGCTCTACGTAGCGGGTACGTTAAACGCAGGTTCTGGACGCACATCGTTGTCGGTGTTTACTGACGAGGTGAGCTATAACAATTTACACATAAAGCGCCCCAGCATTTACATTAATGGGGCTAATGACCAGTATCGTTGCTTGGCGCAATTTCACAAAGTATTGTCGGGACGCGACTATAGTGTGGTGGCCGACCTTAGTACGAATGAAGGGCAGCTCACATCGCAACTATCGTGGAGCGGAACGAACGATAAGAGTTATAATGGTTGCTTTGAAAGCCTTACCCGCTTTATGCCTACACCTCAACATAAGGGGGTGAACTTTAACATGCAGATACACCCTACTCAATTTGCATTGGCTGACACTACATGGAACATCGCCTCAGGGCAATTGTCATATATTAATAACCAGTTGGCCTTTAAGGGAGTAGAACTCAGTCATGCTAACCAAATGTTGCGAATAGACGGCAGACTGGCTCCACATCAAAATGATTCGATTGTAGCTCAATTACATCACATTGATGTTGACTATATTTTAGGGCTTGTTGACTTTGACGCGGTGGCTTTTGGCGGACAAGCTTCAGGGCAGGCTATCTTTACGCAGCAAGGGAGTACGCCCCAACTGCACGCTCATCTTGACATTCCCAACTTTACTTTTAACCATGGTGTGATGGGAGCTGCAAGCATTAATGCTAACTGGAATAAACATGACAACAGAATAAACCTTGATGCTGACATGCGCTTACCTGGTACGCCTAACTATGGCACAAAGGTGGATGGTTACGTTTCATTGGCCGAAAAAGGATTGAGCCTTAACATTGACGTTGATCACACTCGCCTTGACTTTTTGCGCAGATATATTGATGGTATATTTGGCGACTTTAATGGGATAGCAACTGGTAACGTATGTCTTTATGGACCATTTAAGAAATTGGACTTTAAAGGAGAAGTGATGGCAGACTGTAGTGCTAAGGTGCTATCAACGGGCGTAAATTATAAGGTGAATCAGGGTAAGGTGACTTTTGCCCCTGGTGTGTTTGAATTTCACAACTTTGCCCTTAGCGACCATCGAGGTGGTAGCGGCACGGCAAATGGAGCTTTGCGACATACGCACCTTAAAAAGTTGAACTACACCTTTGACATTACGGCTAATAACCTGCTTTGCTATGATCAACCTCGACAGCCTGAATTGCCTTTTTACAGCACGATGGTTGGATCGGGAAGAGTTCAACTTAATGGATGGCCCAATCACTTTACGGCAGACATTAATGTTACACCTAATGCGCCCACGCTGTTTGTTTACGACCTTGACTCGCAATCAGCTTTGTCAAAGGATGATCGTATGATTCGCTTTCATGCTTTAAGGGGTGACGCGCTACCTTGGGGCATGGACTCTACGCTTAACACACCACATGACGCTACTGAAGCTTTGACTCAAACTACCAATAAAGAAAAGGATGAGCCAGGAACAGAGATGGTGCTTAACTTTAACATGAATCTTACGCCTCAGGCTAAAATTCGCATCATAACGGATAATCGTTCAGGCGATGCCATAACGGCATACGGGCAAGGTCCTTTGCGTGCTACGTGGCATAGCAAGGGTGGATTCGACATGTATGGTGTTTATACGCTAAGTCGTGGCGAATATAATATTAGTTTGCAAGACATTATTCGCAAAAACTTGATGTTGCAAGCAGGTAGTAGCATAACGTTTGCGGGCGACCCACTGAATGCCGACCTGGCGCTGAAAGCACTCTACACGGTGAACGGGGTATCACTTAATGACTTGAATTATGGTGCAGGATTTTCAAACAAGACAGTTCGTGCTGACTGCATTCTTAACATTACAGGTAAAGCTCGGGCACCGCAGGTTAACTTTGACTTGGACTTGCATAACATTTCGGAGGATGAAAAGCAAATGGTTCGCCAACTTATCTCAACTGACGAGGACATGAATAAGCAGGTGATGTGCTTGCTGGGTGTAGGACGCTTCCTGACTACGGGACAAACGGTTTCGACTTCGGGTAACAGTACTTCGCAACAACAATCGTCGGCTGCTATGCGCTCGTTTTTGTCAACTACCTTAACGGGACAGCTGAATGCCGCTATTTCGTCTATTTTGGGTAGCCAGTCAAAATGGACATTTGGTACTAACTTTATGCCTGGCACAGAGGGGTGGAATAAAATGGAAGTTGATGGGCTATTGCAAGGGCGACTGCTGAATGATCGCCTGCTTATTAACGGTAACTTTGGTTATCGTGACAATCCTTATTATGCCTCTAATTTTATTGGTGATTTTGACATTCGCTATTTGCTCACACCGCGTGGTAGCGTTAGCTTACGTGCTTATAGTGAAACAAATGATCGATACTTTACTAAGTCGTCGCTGACGACGCAAGGAGTGGGTATTATGTTGCAGCGTGAATTTACACGACTTCGTGACTTGTTTCGTAAAAAACGGACAAAAAAATAAATTTTAAAGCTCTTACATAAATAAAACAGAGGCTGGAAATAGAATATTTATGAGGCTTATTTTTAAAAGGATTCGCCTTAAATATTAAACGCCAATGCGCATGACATACATCACACGCATTGGCGAAATTAGTAAAAAAAGCTGACGAGATAATAGGTTTACAGGCTGGTTCGCCAAGTTTTTTAAGATGGTCGGTCTGTTGAGGATGCCAACACTCAAACAAACTACGAAATAGCTGAAAAGTTTATCTTAGTCTTTTTGAGTAATGCTAATTGCGACCATATAACTTCGTTTTGTGGCAGCTTTTGTTGTGGATCGTTGGCTAAGACCTCTGAAGCCGCCTCACGAGCAAGTTCCAGTAAATTTTGATCCTTTACTATGTTGGCTATTTTTAAATCAAAGGGCATGCCACTTTGAGCCGTTCCTTCAAGATCACCAGGGCCACGCAGTTTCATGTCTTCCTCGGCTATAACAAAGCCATCGGTACTATCAACCATTACTTGCATTCGACGCAATGAAGCCTCGGCTATTTTATCCTTGGTCATTAGCACACAATAAGATTGCTCAGCACCTCTACCTACACGTCCACGTAATTGGTGTAATTGTGCTAAACCAAATCGCTCGGCATTTTCAATCACCATTACTGATGCGTTAGGCACGTTAACCCCTACTTCGATAACCGTGGTCGAAACCAATATTTGTGTGCGTTGTTCCTTAAAATCAGCCATGGCTTGTTCTTTTTCAGCAGGCTTCATTTTGCCGTGTACCATGCCCACATGATACTCCTTAAATATATCAACTAATTGATTATATCCCGTTTGCAAGTCGTGCAAGTCTAATTTTTCGTTTTCCTTGATTAATGGATAAACTACGTATATTTGTCGACCTAATTGAAGCTGATAGCGCATGCCCTGATACAATTTGTACCGATCAGATTGCCTATAGTGTACAGTTTGTATGGGTTTGCGGCCGGGTGGCAGTTCATCAATAACGCTCACATCTAAATCGCCATACACGGTCATGGCCAATGTACGCGGTATTGGGGTGGCTGTCATTACCAATATATGGGGTGGGCACACATTCTTTTCCCACAATTTGGCTCGTTGCTTTACACCAAAGCGGTGTTGCTCGTCAATAACCACAAAGCCCAAATTGTGAAACACTACTGATGGTTCAATGAGCGCGTGGGTGCCTACAAGTAAATGTATGCTACCATTAGCTATGCCTTCAAGGATTTCTTTGCGCCGTTTGCCCTTAACATTACCCGTTAAAAGTTCAACCTTTATAGGTAGAGAACCTAAGTAGTTGCAAATGGATAGATAATGTTGCTCAGCAAGAATCTCGGTAGGAGCCATGATGCAAGCTTGAAAATGGTTGTCGATGGCTAAGAGGCTACACAATAGTGCTACCATGGTTTTTCCACTGCCTACGTCGCCTTGCAACAATCGGTTCATTTGGCTACCAGTAGCTACATCGTTGCGTATTTCACGAATAACACGTTTTTGTGCGTTGGTAAGTTCAAAGGGCATTTGTTCATTGAAAAATCGCATGAACATGTTGCCCACTTTTGGAAAGACAAAGCCATTATAATGAAGTTTGCGATTTTGTGTGTATCGTAAAATGTCAAGCTGCAAATAAAAGAGTTCCTCGAACTTTAAACGTCGACTTGCCTCGGGTAATGCTGCCGATGAAGGAGGATGATGAACTATGCGTAGCGCTTTGTCAACCCCCATTAAGTGATACTGAGCGATAAGATATGGTGGTAGGGTTTCGGACACAGGCTGGTTCTGTAGCATGTCGAAGGCACGCTGCACCAACTCTGACATCGTTCTTGAACTAAAGCCTTGTCGTTTCATGCGCTCCGACGTGTGATAGTGGGGCTGCATAGTTAAGGGCTGTTCTTGTGCTACCTTTGCGTCTTCAAGTTCAGGGTGGGCAATATTTATTCTTCGGTTAAAGCTACTTGGCTTACCAAGCAAAATGTAGGATTTATTAAACTGTAATTTTCGTTCAATTGACTTTATACTATTGAACCATACCAACTCTACATAGCCCGTACCGTCAGAGAAAATGGCTACTAACCTTTCGTGACGGCCTGTTCCCTCAATATTTTTTGCTATAACCTGACCTTTAAGCAACACATAAGGCATGCCTTCGGTTAAGTCCTTTATTTTATGTATGACGCTCCTATCAATGTATTTATAAGGAAAGTTGTAAAGCATGTCACGAAGGGTGAAGATGCCTAAATCTTCACCCAACGTTTTAGCTCTTAAAGGTCCTACCCCTTTTAAATATTTTATGTCTGTTTGGAGCGGATTAATCATACTAATTAGAACTTAAGCACTTGTGCTTGCGACTTATCATAACCCTCGTAGAGCATATCATTTTCTACCTTGCTCACTACCTCTACATTTAGCACTAAGCGTCGGGCTATGGCAAAAGCGAACAAATGAGTGGCTGCAGGCCCAGCTGCCGTTATGAAGTTTTCGTGTTCTATTACGTAGGCCTCGCGATGACATATGGCACCATCGATGTGTTCCTCCATGCCCGGATAAATAGTGATGTGCTTACCTTTAACTATGCCTGCAGAACCTAACACCATTGGAGCAGCGCATATGGCAGCTATGAGGGTACCCTCATGTGCTTGTTGGGCAATAGCACTTTTTAATACACTATTTTTGCTCATGCTTATTGCGCCTTGTAGGCCGCCTGGCAAAATTAATGCCTCACAATGTACAAGGTGGTTTTTACGGAACAAGCTATCAGCCTTTATAACTAAACCTCGGGCGCTTGTTACCACACGCTTTCCTGTTACGCTAAGGGTTTGAACTTGCAAACCGCAACGACGCAAAATGTCGATTGTTCCAATAGCTTCAATATCTTCAAAGCCATCGGCAAGGATTAAATAAATCATATGTATGTGTGTGTAATAAGTAGGTGTTCAAAATTGTTTTATACAGTCAATAGGTATCATTTTTACATTGAGAGCACGTTCTCGTGCACAGATGTACCCTTCGTTCTTAGCAAAATAGTCTGTCATATTTTCCATTGCCCAAAGGAAACATATACGTACAGGAAACGCACTTTCAATGTAAAAATTAAATTCTGATTAGCTACTTACCTATATATTTTATATTAATAAGCTACTTTAAGCAATTCAAATATTGTTGGATAGTTGACTTTAAACCTAAATACAGGGCATCACATATTAAGGCGTGACCTATACTTACCTCATCAACCCAAGGAATGCATTTATGGAAATAAGCTAGATTCTGTAAGCTGAGGTCGTGTCCAGCATTTAGTCCTATACCTATTTCGCGACAAAAGCGTGCAGTTTCGACAAAGGGTGCTATTGCCTCCTCACGATTGCGGGCATAATTGGCAGCATAAGGTTCAGTGTAAAGCTCCACCCTATCGGCTCCTATTGCTTTGGCGCATTGTGCCATCTCTTTGTTTGCATCAATAAATATGCTCACTCTGATGCCGTGCTCTTTAAATCGTGCCACAATAGGACGCAATAGTTCAGCATTCGCTTTTGTGTCCCAACCATGGTTTGACGTCAGCTGGCTTGGAGCATCGGGGACAAGCGTTACTTGCGTAGGCTTTGCTTTTATTACCAACTCACAAAAATCATCACTCGGGTAGCCCTCGATGTTAAACTCTGTAGTAAGCAAGGGACGGAGGTCAAAGACATCTTGATGGCGTATGTGCCGCTCATCAGGACGTGGATGTACCGTTATGCCTTGGGCACCGAATTGTTCACAATCTAATGCCACGCGAACCACATCGGGATTGTTTCCACCACGTGCATTACGCAAAGTTGCTACTTTATTAATGTTTACACTTAACTTTGTCATGTTTTACTAATCGCTATTTAAAACGAAAACTGTAAATTTGCGCTTGTCATAAAAGCAACTTTCCCTAAAAAGGGTTCTATTGCTTATAAAAGTAGCTACTATTCAATAGTTGACTTTTATTTGACACACAAAGGTACAACTTTTGGGGCTTTTTTTATTTCATACTTACGGGTTATTTGTGAAAAAGCTCCTATTTTTAAGTTATTTTATCTATACATGGCTTATTCTCATTTAAAATTTGCCCTTTTCGGTAATATATATCAGACAAAGAAGAACCAATACGTTTCGCACGTTATTGAAAAGTTGAAGGCGTTACAGGTGCAAATATGTATTGAAAGTAAATTTGCCTCATTCATTCACGAAGAGCTAAAAATTGAGTTGAATGGCATCGATACATTCAGCCGTGAGCAACATTGTTGTGCTCACGTAGCTATTTCGATAGGTGGCGATGGAACTTTTTTAGGTACTGCAGCTATGGTGGGCACAAGCGGCATACCCATTTTGGGTATAAACACGGGACGTTTAGGCTTTTTGGCCGATGTTTCACCCGATGCCATTGACGAGGCGCTTGAGGCCTTGTGTAAGGGTGACTACATTATAGAAAAACGTAATGCCCTAGCAGTTATGAAGAATGGGGAGCTATCGACCTTTTACCCATATGCCTTAAATGAGGTAGCGATTCTAAAGCATGATAACTCTTCGCTTATTGAAATCAAGACTTTTATTAATAACCACTTTTTAACTAACTACTTGGCTGACGGACTAATTATTTCTACGCCCACTGGCTCTACAGGCTATTCACTTAGTGTGGGTGGACCTATTTTAGTTCCACAATCGGGCACCTTTTGCATTTCACCGATTGCTCCGCATAGCTTGTCTGTTCGTCCTGTCGTAGTGCGCGATGATGTTGACATAAGGCTTGAGGTTTGTAGCCGCAGCCACAACTTTTTGTTGGCTTGTGATGGACAGAGCGAAAGTTTGTCGCACCACACCCTCATATCAGTAAAACGTGCGCCACACACAATTAAGGTTATAAAAATTGAACACAAACATTTTTTTGACACGCTAAGAGAAAAAATGATGTGGGGAATGGACCAACGCAATTAAACGAAAATCACTATTTTTTACCCGTTGGCGGAATTTCAGGTTGACGGGTTAACAAGTTGACAGGTTAACAAGTAAGTATGCTTTACACCACTTA
>SAMEA3663105__coassemble_776_pt1 | contig 12824 bp, 15 predicted proteins | sample SAMEA3663105__metabat2_low_PE_034 | metagenome-assembled genome bin SAMEA3663105 (sample SAMEA3663105) | pig gut metagenome | biome: pig gut; feature: pig-associated habitat; material: faeces | place: Denmark | collected 2012
CCTGTTAACCCGTTAACTTGTCAACTTGTTTACTAATTCCGCCAACGCGTTAAAATCTGTTATTTTCTGCACATTACTCACTGAATATAACTACCTTTGTCCTATCAGAGTTTCCTCAACATGACACAAAATATAAGCACCTGGTACGAGAAGATATGCGCAACTACTGATTATCAAAACGTTGAATTTTCTGAGGATATTCGGCTAAATATTGAAAATTGGTTCACTGCATACATTTTTCCTCGCCATGGCTATAATACCTTATCTTTGTCCATTTGGCTTATCGAAAAAATCGTACCGCTTAAAGTGCAATGCTCCTACTATGAGATACGTGAAGAAAGTGAGTGGTAAGGTAAATGCTCTGCATCAAAAAAAAGAAGTTCATCCATTCTCTGTATACAACTCAAAGAAACAAGAACACAGGATATTTTTCTGCTTCTCTATGGAGAATAGGTTACTGAAGGTAGCATGAAAAATTGTTCTTTGAAAATGTTACAAAGAATGGTATGACTTTTTATCGTTTCACAGGAATAAACCAATAATTATGGAAAAATTTAATGACGTAATAAATAGTGGTCAACTCGTTTTGGTTGACTTCTTTGCTACATGGTGTCAACCTTGTAAAATGATGCACCCTATACTTGAGCAGGTAAAGAGTGTATTGGGCAACCGCATCCGCATCATCAAAGTAGATGTGGACAAGAATGACATAACAGCAAGCCAATACCGCATCCAGTCTGTACCAACGCTAATGCTTTTCCGAAACGGAGAAGTTTTGTGGCGCACGAGCGGCGTAGTTGAAAAAACCGAACTATTGGCAACGCTTGATCCTTTTTTGAAATAGCAAGATAACTTTTCTAACATAGCAATCGGTACGTAGAAAGACTATAGGCATAGTCAAACACAGGAAACAATACAGCGTCTATCTACTCAACAATATCAACAACACACTTTGTCAAAAGTGTTGTTAGTAGGAGAACCAGTTTCTTCATTCCACGTACGGATTGGCGAAACAATAAAAAGCAAGTGGCGGACGTTGAAAAAGTGTTGAAGTTGTCTAAAATTTTATGAATAGAATCTTCGTCAGAAAAGTGGATACGACTTCGTTATAAGTATTCTACCAATTCATTACATCAACATGCAACTAAACCATATACACCATGTAGCCATCATTTGTTCTGACTATGAGCAATCAAAAAAGTTTTACACTGAAGTGCTTGGCTTAAAAATAGTGAGTGAACATTATCGTAAGGAGCGTGACTCATGGAAGGCCGATTGTTGGCTAAACGACCATTATGTTATTGAACTTTTTTCATTTCCACACCCTCCCAAACGCCTTTCATACCCTGAAGCAGCTGGGTTACGCCACCTCGCATTTGAAGTGGATAATTTAATAAGTGCCGTCAACGAACTTGATGCAAAGCACATTGCACACGAACCCATACGTACGGACGAATTTACGGGTAAGCAATTTATTTTTTTCAACGACCCCGACGGACTACCCATTGAACTCTATGCAAAGTAACAAGGTTCTCTGCAACAATAAGTGAATGAAGGGTGAACGAAATGTGAATGGTTATGATTTCATTTGCATTTTCTAAGGGAAAAGTTTATCTTTACAACCGTAACAAAAGGCTGGCCATCGTTCAATGATGACTCTCACCTTGCACCCCACCTACCCACTCTCAAGGGCATACTCCCTTAACAAATAGGCATTAAGGGTGATTCTAACTATTCTGATAAGTTGATTTGCACCCTATCAGAATTTTGGAGTATTAAGTAATGGTAAAAAAATAATTTGACCAATTTTTAAAATTAGTAATGATATGAATTAAACATGTCTTTTTGTCGCTTTTGAAACCTTCGCTCAGTCACATAGCCCGCGCCATGCTCCTTCGTTCAAACTTAAAAATCGGCTAAAGACACATGCAAAAATTGCTCAACTTATTCTTTTACCATTACTAAAATCAGATTTTTTAGAACCACCCTTTATTCATAAAAAGCAAATCGCAGCAAGAGGCTTTGCACAGAAAGAGCATCACAAACTGGGTCACTCAACACATTCAACGAAAACGAAAATGAAGAAGACAGCCACCAATAAGCAACAAGCGTATGTTGAATTGAGTTTGTTTCCTGAAGAGGAAGCATACATACCCACCAACACTGCCACAAAAAATAATGAAGATGATAACTCCACAAAAGACACTACGCATGACTTCACCCTGCTGTTTGAAAGACTTTCAAAGTCTGCTTTCCGCAGTCGCTTTCACCTTTCAAAAAGCGACAAGGAGTATATTGCTCAAAAGGGGTTAGCCACCATACGCCAACACGCTGAGGACTTTGTGGCCAAACGGTTAGCTCCAGCCTGCATTCCTAACGATGGCAAACAAACACCCATGAAAGGGCATCCTGTGTTTTTAGCTCAACACGCTACTGGGTGTTGTTGCCGTGGTTGCTTTTATAAATGGCACCACATTGCTGCTGGCAGATGGCTAACGAAAACTGAACAGCAATATGCTGTAGCCGTACTCATGGCTTGGATTGAGAAACAGTTAGGAAACAGTGAACATTCATGCAGCACACCATCTGAATAAAAATTATTATATCATTTTAAAAAAACACTTGTTTTTTTTTAAAAAGTAGCATATCTTTGCGACAGATACTAACAAATACTTTTACCAAAGCATTCTAATAATACATGCAGAATGCTTTCTCTTAATAACCTAATTTTTTGGCTTATGAAAACAAAATATTTTTTTACAGCTACTCTCTTTGCCTTAGCACTATCAGCCTCAGCACAAGTAGAATTCCTTTACACCAATTTTGGTCGTAACGTCATTTGCCGTGAAAAAAAATTATTCTGGATGGATGGTGATGATGACCCTTGTTTCAACATTGTAAACTATAAAAAAGTGGGTAACAAAGAGACGTTCAACCTAAATCCCAAAGAGGCGGGCGATGACAAATACAGTGTTAGCATTACGCTAAAAGACAACAAAGCTGTTAGCATAGTGATGAAGGGTCCATGCACTTATACATCATCTGTGTCGGTAAAAACTGAAAAAGAGGTTGACAGCGATTTGGCCAATTACTTCAGAAAGGAAGCTGGATATGCTCCTACCACTTCAGTAGCTAATGTGAGTTCCGTTCCTAACAAGGGAAATGTAAAAACAAATGATACGAAAGATGCTGTAGGCACCATTAAGCAAACCTTTGGTAAAGTCAAAGGCTTGTTTAAAAAGAAGAAATAGCACTTTGCTCGAATTTTAAGGGGGTGTTCTATAAAGAAGTGTTTTGATGGGTAAAATACCTTCATGATTCAGTTTGATCGTTTTTATTTATAGCTCTTGCTAATTTATAGAACTCCCCAGCACAGAATAAAAGACTCAAACTATGCGGTAAATGACCAAGACTTTCATTGGGTTGTTGTGCATGAGTTTGAGCGTCATGGCTGGAGTGTGCAAGATGTGTATCTCGGCAACCCCATGCGACATGATGAAAAATACTTGCTCATCAACCAAGGTTTTTCACGCAAGCAACGCTTGACGCCTTACTTCAACCGCCAAATGTTGTGCAAATGAGAACAAAGTCAAACCTGTTTGAACTTTGTCGAGTGCAGCCAACATTTGTAAAACAAAACAACGATGATCTTATTCTTGCCATACAAAGTGCAGGGGGGAAACGCGGTCGGAACGGCTTTCGTAAGAAAAAGTCCACAGAGAAAAATACCGAATCAGAGGAGAACTTGTTGGAGCATCGCACCGATAGCACAGATGCTTTTGATACGCTGTATATCGGGTGTGAGAAGTTCCCGCAGCATGATTTTTATGGGGAATTTGTGGGTGGAGTGAGAAAATATGAACCAAGAAGGCTCACAATCTTTGTAAGATTACATGAGCCTTCTTGATTTATTAAGCTTTTTGCTTTTTATTAAATAATCTCTCTAAAATCTTTTGGATGGGCTTTCCGAATTTCGGTCCAAGAATACCAGCCAATATCGGAGGTAAAATGTAAGTAATTATAAACGCTAATATTTTCATAAAACCTTAAATTAGTGATGCAAAAAAGCGACATATGGCAAAGGTAAACATAAAAATTGGAACAATCACTCCTTGGGGAGCAGCATTAAATTTTAATGATGAAGTCACATTATCTTGTGCTATTTCAAGTTGTGAAAAGTCTACATCTGAATATTTTTTCCCATTGGTTTATTAAAATTCCAACTTTGTTACCCCAGGGCGTCGCTACGCTTGCCCTATGCTACGTTCTCCATTGGCCTTTCAGGCCACACTTGCTATGTCTGACATACTCCATAACTGAGTTTAGTACCTATGAAAAGAGAACATAGTACTCATTGCCACTTGAGTATAGACACCTAACTACTTATTTATTCTTTTAATTCGTGTGATTCGTGTTCGTCTTAGAAACTACAGATGTTATTTGAACACGAATAACTCTAATAACACGAATGTTATCTGTTTTATCTGTGTTCGTACTTAATACTACTTATTAGGGATAACTACATTGTTTTTGATACTAAAAAAAGGAACCTTTTCGTTAAGCCAGATGAGCAAAAGAAAGCTTGCTTTCATTTTGCCATGGCGAGAAAAGGTGCGCGAAAGCGAACATAAAACTGGACACCCCAAAAATTAGGATTCTTCTGACCATAAGCAAAAACCCACTTTTCTATAGTAAGTTCAATTGTTTCTTCTTTATAACTAGGCCTATTTGCACATGATGCCATTAAAAATAGGACTATAATTCATATTGTATTTGTTGTCTTAATTGTTGGATAGATGGTTCATGTTTGGTACAAAGGTAAACCAATTTTTACAAATCAAGACTAACAATGTTGATATTCATAGAATTTTTCACAAAGCCCTCCCTTTCGGGCAATCCTTTCTTTCAGCCGCTCTACAAAGGCACGCGAAGAATGAAACTGTTGGATAGCAATGAAATCCGACAGCTGAGAGATGCGTGCGTGTTTGAAATTAATGGTATGGAGGTGTTTATGTAAAATATTTTATTTACATTTGCGGAAACTTAAAAACATTCAACTATGAAGAGATTACTTTCCACACTTTTCTGTTTGCTACTTGTCGTAGCTGCATTTGCTCAAAATGCAAGTGAGCACTTGAAATTTATGGGGATACCTATTACTGGTACTCTTTCACAGTTCCAAGCTAAATTGATAGCAAAGGGGTGTAAGGTAAATAAACAAGCAAGTGCATATTCCCCTAATGGGCAGCGTGTTCTGAATGGGACATTTGCAGGAAAAAAAGCAAAAATCATCATTTTCTATGATACGAAATCAAAATTAGTGTACAGGACCAAGGCTATTTTGAGCGGCATTTCAGAAGATATGGCAGAACAAGAGTACAATAGTTATAAGAATTTATTGTATCAAAAATATGGAGATAAACACACTTATCTTCATACCAAAGACTATAAGGAAAGCATTACATTCTTAGTAACCAAACCAGGAGTCGGTGATGATATTGATTTTGAAAACTTGGAAAATATTTCAGATGTTGCCTACGGTACGATAGATGTTTTTATCTTAAAAGATACAGAAGATTGGATGCGTGACCCCTATAACTATAATCTTCATATTGATTATAATGATGTTTTAAGCAATATCAAACACAATGAAGCGGCATTAAACGACCTCTAAATCTAACAATATATTCTCATGGCTGCACGTAGACTTTGGTCTCGAGAAGAATTCATTCTTACACTCAATCTTTATTTGAAGATGCTTCATCTAAATTTGTTATCTATGAAGAAGTTACTTCTATCACTTGTTTGTTTTATTACATCAATTGTATGCAATGCGCAAACGCTTTACATATATGGGGGTAGTGATCATGATGTATTTCTTGGTTGCTTAAATAGTAATAAATACGATTCAAAATCCATTTGGAATGAATATGGAACCTATGGTAGTAAGTACAATTCAAAATCCATTTGGAACGAATATGGGACCTATGGCAGTTCGTATAGTGCTTACTCTCCATGGAATGACTATGCTTCTTATCCACCTGTAATCGTTGACGAAGAAGGCAATTTCTATGGTTACCTTACAATCAATCAATACAAATACAATCGTGCCGATTTTAGCCTTGCAAAATATCTCTATGAATATTATGATGTCATTAGAGATAATATAGGGAAATGGTACGACAAAATCTTTCATTAAACCGTCTTTTCTGTAAGTACAATGCTTCCATACTTTCACGGTATGGAAGCATTTTCTATATTCCTGCCCAAGTCATGGTCGGAACTGTCCGACCATCAATTGCTGTTTTTCTTCCGACAAGTCGCACGCGATTTGCCGATGAATGAGGTGTGTATTTTTGTTAGTTCACTCAGTCACATAGCCCACGTCGTCTAAACCTTTCTGACGAAGATTATATTTAAACTTTTATCTCTTCTAAATTCAATCTTTATCTTTCTTTTTGACCGCTCTTTGACATTTCATCGGTCGTGTAGCTCGTTAGACGACTTCATTGAAAGACACGTTTTATTGTGTTTTAGATGAAGAATAAAGTTAGATGATGGCGCATTGGAGTGCTGTAGCATAAAGCATTGAGGAGAGTACTACTTGCGTAATACTCTCCTCTAATCTTTTCTTTTCGTGATCCTGTTGGGGCTCGAACCCAAGACCCACGCCTTAGAAGGGCGTTGCTCTAATCCAACTGAGCTACAGGACCTCCCTTTTGTGGGTGCAAAGGTAAGAAAAAATGTTTACATTGCAAATTTTTTACGACGTATAAAAAATATTTCTTTTTTGAATCCTTTCAATGCTTTATGTGAATCCACTATGTTAAGATAGTCATTGAAGAGGGAGTGTAGCGAGCTACATGAGCGATGAAATGCCAAAAAACGGTCAAAAAGAAAGATAAAGATTGAAATTAGAAGAGATAAAAGTTTAAATATATTCTTCGTTAGAAAAGCTTTAGACGACTTCTACATCAACTAATTTTGAATACTTACTTATAATCAATTATTTAGAATTCTTGATTTACAAAGGGGAAATGATATTTGATTATTTTACCCACTTTTTTGAGGAAAAATAGATTGTAGTAAACAAACGCAAAGAATGATGCAACTCGACAATTTTCTTGCTGGACTGAAACGTCAAGACCACCACCACAATGGCAAAACTTCAAACCACACCACACGCAACGTATTCTTCATGCTCAATAGCAAGCAAGATGGTAGTATATGGGTAAACACCGTTGACAACAAAATGCACCATGTTGATGCTGACTACCGCGACATGAATGGAGAAGAGGCCACAGTTATGCGCAATATGGAACGCATACGTGAGCGTGAAATGTTTCGAGTTGAATGGGATGCATATACTACTGACACCGAAGGTATCAATATTAGCAACAACCCCCAATTGCTATATCAATTGGTAAGATGCAATAACCTTGTGGATGCCGATGGTCAACCCATCAGCGTAAATCAAGAAAGCACACATGCCATAATAAGTCTGCGCCCAAGCAAACAAGCAAAGAATACTATACTTGAGCCCAAGCTATCACTCGCTTGCGGTTATGCCGAAACACAGAACGACGATAATAGAAACCAAGACATATGTACATAAGCAACAACTATGACTCCGACACCTACATAGAATATAGCAACATTATTGAACAACTATCAGAGCCTTTTGTCAAAGCTATGCTATTCGTTTTAGCCACCTTTGGTATTGTTGAAATTGCCTATTGCGAGCCACAGAAGGGTGAAAAATCCTACTACGACGGACTGCAATATGTGCGCCTCACCGAGCTTGGCAAATACGTTTTAGGCATTAGTAAGGACTATACTCCCAATGTTACTAACGATAATGGTCCTGCCTTTGAACTCGATGACCAACGCTTGCTGATAAAGGTTGCTGACAGCAAATCGCCATTCATACCAATGCTCAAAGAGTTTGCCGTTCTCGTCACGCCATCGCTCTATCGTGTTGACTACGATATATTCCTCATGGGCTGTAACAAACGCGAAGACGTGAAACGAAAAATCGACATGTTCGAGCAATACATCTGTCAAAAGTTACCTATCATTTGGAAGCAGTTCTTCGACGATATCCTATCACGCTGCACCCCCTTTTCTTCGCCTTTGGACGAATACATACTTCTCTGCCTACCTGCCGATAACACCGCCCTCGCTCGACTCATACTCACCGAGCCATCACTGCGTCGCTATGTACACAAGGTCGAAGGCTATATGCTACTTGTGAAATCAAGTGAAATAAAAAAGTTTTCTGATGCCATGAAGAGGTTTGGCTATCTGATTTAACACAAATGAATACGTTTTGAACAAAGTGTATTAGGGAGACTTTACAAAGAATTAATAGGGCAAACGAACCTTCTTTGTTCGTTTACCCTATTTATTTTGGCTTCTTATCCCTAACTCACGTTATAAGAAACAAACCTTTAGACTGGTTATGACGTTGCTAACAAAGTGAAAGATAGCTATTTATAAGCACAGAGAGATTGACTACTTAAAAGGTTTACGCCAATTGCATCCTTCCTTCCAACGCGAACAGCCATAAGCGGTGTTACCCTTAATAACCTTACCTATGCCACATTGTGGGCACACGCTTCCAGCACGAATAATACGTCGGCGGGGCTTTGTAGACTTTGACTCTGCAGTAGCAGTTGGCGAAGATTGCACTGTGGCTGTGGCATTGGCTTTAGCTTTGAGCGAGGCTATGGGGTCAACAGTCTGCGAAATGTGGCGCGCCGAATTATCACGCAATACTTGGGTTACAATGTCCGAAACCATGGTCTTCAGTTCATCAACAAATTGTGTTGCACTATACTCGTGATGCTCTATTTGTCGTAATTTTTTTTCCCAACGCCCCGTGAGTTCTGCACTTTTCAATAGTTCCTCTTTAATAATAGAAATGAGTTCAATGCCTGTGGGCGTGGCAATGATTGCCTTACGCTGTCGACGAATGTACTGTCTGCGAAAAAGAGTTTCAATAATAGCGGCACGTGTTGACGGACGTCCTATGCCATTTTCCTTCATGGCATCACGCAACTCCTCATCATCAACCATTTTGCCAGCAGTTTCCATAGCACGCAACAATGTGGCCTCAGTGTAGAGCTTAGGCGGCTGTGTCATCTTCTGCGTCAAGTCAGGCTGGTGAGGTCCGCTCTCACCCTTTACAAAATCGGGCAAGGTGCGTTCAGCCTCCTCCTTTTTATCATCATCATCACTTGAACTACTAATTTTAGCAGCCGAAGGTGGCACAGCACGCCAACCTGGCTCAAGAATGAGTTTACCTGTTGTTTTGAATGGAACGTCGGCAGCCTGCCCCATTACGGTGGTGGTAGCAAACTTGCAGTCAGGATAAAACACGGTAATGAAACGTCGTGCCACAAGATCATAAACATTACGTTCCATATCGGTTAAATTGTTGGCTGGCACACCCGTAGGTATAATGGCATGGTGATCGGTCACCTTTGAACTATCAAACACCTTTTTGCGCTTTAGCAAATGTCCGTTGTTGGCTCGCAGTGGCTCTAACAAGTCGTTATATTGTGCACGGATGCCCTTCAGTATACCTGGACATTTAGGATAAATGTCGTCGGAGAGGTAGGTGGTGTCTACACGTGGGTAGGTAGTTACTTTCTTTTCATACAATGCCTGAATGAGCGAGAGTGTTTGATCGGCCGAGTAACCAAACTTGCGGTTACAATCCACCTGCAACGAGGTAAGGTCGAACAATCGAGGAGGTTGTTCGGTACCACGTTTCTTTTCGACCGATGTAACAACAAAAGGCTCTGTTTTGATTTTTTCGAGTGCTGTTCTACCCTCCTCTTCACTTGTGAATCCACGGCGAGTGGGTGCAGTTGCCTGTTTTTTCTTGTCCCCTTCATTGGCCTCAGCATTTTCAGTTGGCAGTTCATCTTCGTTAGGGTCAGCCATGATGGCATTAAACACGGTGTCACGATACTGCGTGGTCAGCACCCAATAAGGCTCAGGCTTAAAGTTGTCAATTTCAAGTTGTCGACGCACAATCAAGGCCAAGGTGGGAGTTTGCACACGTCCTATTGACAAAGGGGGAGCTCCATATCCACCACCATATTTTATGGTGTAAAGGCGTGTAGCATTCATACCGAGCAGCCAATCGCCTATGGCACGACACAAGCCAGCCTCATAAAGCGACTTGTAGTCAGCCTGTGGTTTTAATGTGCTAAAGCCTTCGCGAATGCTCTCTTCGGTAAGTGAAGATATCCACAATCGGTCAACGGGACATGTAACTCCCGCCTTTTGCATGACCCAACGCTGAATGAGTTCACCCTCTTGCCCAGCATCACCACAGTTGATAATACGTTCAGCCTTTTTCATTAAGCCTTCAATCACGCTAAATTGTGTTTGCACGCCCTTATCGTTTTTCAAGCGTATGCCAAAGCGAGTAGGTATCATGGGCAAAGCCCCGAGGCTCCAACGCTTCCACATGGGCGTGTAGTCCTCGGGGTATTTCAGTTCGCAAAGGTGGCCAAATGTCCATGTCACTTGGTAACCATTGCCTTCAAGATATCCTTGGTGTTGCTGCGTGGCGCCAAGTATGTTGGCTATGTCGCGAGCCACGCTGGGCTTTTCTGCTATGCAGACTATCATTTTGCATCTATTATGCGTTGGCGGAATTAGTAAATAAGTTGAAAAGTTAACCCAAAATTCCGCCAACGGGTATCTATTCTATTGGTGAACAATGCGCAGTTGACGTTAAAGTGATGCACTATTGTTCCCTATTATTCTTTTTCGGAATGTTCCTTAATGAAGTTGCCTGAACATTTTTGATAACTTGAAAAGTTATACTGAAGTCATTTAAACTTTTATGAATTTCAAGAATTAAATTTAATCTTCGTCAGAAAAGTTTAGACGACTTTTTAGACACCTTCTTAATAATCAAATCGCATTTGAGCCGCATCAAAGCGAATGTCCTCATTTTGAAAAAAGGAGGCAATAAAACCTTGTTGAGCTAAAACCTGCGGAGAGCCTATGGTTATGCCATCACTACGTAGTAGCCATAACTTATCACACAGGTGCAAAGCCAATTCTACATCGTGTGTTGAAAGCAAAATGGCCTTGTTCTCATGATGGGCCAACAGCTTTAGCAACCGCAAGGTGTGAACCTTTGTAGCAAAGTCAAGGAACGCAGTAGGCTCGTCAAGTAGTATTATGGGCGTGTTCTGCGCCAATGACTTGGCTATAAAAACACGTTGTCGTTCACCATCGCTCAACGTACTAATGCGTTGATGGGCATAAGCCGTGGTGTGTGTCAGCTGCATGGCACGCTGCACTAATTGGTGGTCGACAGCCGACTGATTGGTAAACATTTGCGCATAAGGTATGCGTCCCATGTTCACCACATCATGTGCAGTAAGTGCATCAGCCTCAACACGTTGCGTGAGCACTATGCTTATGTTTTGTGCCAACTCGCGTGCTGTGTAATGGGTCAAAGGTTTGCCATGGCACATTATGTTCCCTTCTAAGGTTGGTTGTAGTCCTGCTATGGTGCGCAGCAAAGTGCTCTTGCCACAACCATTAGGTCCTAATAGCGCAACCAAGTCACCTTGTTGTAAAGTGGCATTTAACGCATGGGCTATGGACTTTTTGCCATACCCCGTGGCAACATTTTGAAGTGTGAGCATCATAAGCTGTTAGTGAAAATGCTGACCAAACAATGTGATGCGCAACCTATTGACTAAAGCCGAAGTAATGCGTTGCCACTGGCCATGACGTATGTTTATGTAAAGTTCTTCAACCGAACGCCAAGCCTTGACCCAAGGGTGTCGCCATGCCATTATGCGGTAAACACGCTGCCTATAAAGCACATGGTCTACTATATAACGCGGATGTTTCAGTGGCCATTGCAACTCATGCCTGCCCATGGTAAAGATGCGTCGATAGCCTGAAGGCAATGTTTGCACCGAACCTGCAAAATGTACTGAGTCATTGGTTACGCCCCTATTGCTAATCATGTTTACGCGCGGCACAATGGCCAACTGCGAGTGCAACAACAGGTAGGCATGAAAAATGGTTTCGTAATAAGCCTTTCCGCTTTGCTTGTGAGCACGTGCCATGGGCAGAAAGTCCTTGCGTAACTTGCGTTCATGAGTCAATGCTTGAATGCGTTGTAAAGCCTCAGCATCATCTAACCAATCGTAATGTTCATCCCAATTATTCACCACTCTGCTCCATGAGGCCCAACCCCAAATGCTAAAATTGGTGCTAAAGAAGTAATCAGCCGAGCCAGCATCAACGGTGTGTTCCTCTAAATTAAAACCTTGTATCATACCCACTCGCTCATCGTTGGCATAGCGTTCAAGCATGTCGTGACAAAAACGGAAAAAAGAGAGTGTAGGTATGTCGTCGTCCTCAAACACAATGCACTTATCGGTTAACGAAAAAGCCCAACGCTGTGCCATGAAGTTAGATGGGTCACAACCATAGTTTTGCTCTTGATATAGGCGATGTACCTCACAAGGCCAATCAATGTGAGCCACTACCTTTCGACAAGCCTCTACCCCAGCATAGTCTTGTTCGCCACGTGCGCCATCTTGATAAAGGAACAAACGTGCAGGCTGCGCCTTTCGCACCTCGGCAAATAGCGCGGCCAACTTTTCAGGACGGTTGAAGAAAAGTATAAGAACAGATATATCCATTTATATTGCGTGAAGTTTCGATGCTTGCATTCTCTTTATTTAACAGATGGTTCGTATTAACGCATCAACAAGTCGACCCGTTGGCGGAATTTCAGGTTAACGGGTTAACAAGTTGACAGGTTAACAAGT
>SAMEA3663105__coassemble_786_pt1 | contig 12696 bp, 9 predicted proteins | sample SAMEA3663105__metabat2_low_PE_034 | metagenome-assembled genome bin SAMEA3663105 (sample SAMEA3663105) | pig gut metagenome | biome: pig gut; feature: pig-associated habitat; material: faeces | place: Denmark | collected 2012
GTCTCGTTTTTGATGCCAATTTTGAACACCCTACCTGAAAGGGCAAAAGCATTAAGACATGGCACAATCATAGAGCAAAATATATATACATCTGATATTCCACATTAAGACAACAAGTCCAGCCATCAGACAATTCTTGTTATCATACGGCGTAGAATTCGACGAGGCGTATGTGTTTAAGAATTAAGGCTTTTGCCCTTACAGGGCGTGGAGACTCTACTATGCGGAAAACCCAGGGTGTCGCTTCGCTTGCCCTGGGCTATGTGCTCCATTGGGCCTTTATTGACATCATCGGCTGCGGCTCAGCAATTCAAGCAAGCTTGATTGCATTCGCCTTGCACGATGATTCAGCCCGTCCTTGCTAAATCCGACCCCCAGGGTGTCGCTTCGCTTGCCTTGGGCTATGTGCTCCATTGGGCTTTTATTGACATCATCGGCTGCGGCTCAGCAATTCAAGCAAGCTTGATTGCATTCGCCTTGCACGATGATTCAGCCCGTTCTTGCTAAATCCAAAACTTCAGTCAACTAATTTTAAATACCTATTTATTTACTCTGCAACTCATCAATATTCACAATTTTGTTAACAATAGCATAAATAGTAAGACCAGCCACAGAGTGAATGTTGAGTTTGCGTGCAATGTTTTTACGATGCGTAAGTACGGTGTTGAGTGAAATGAAAAGCTCATCGGCAATTTGCTTGTTCGAGAGTCCGCACACCACACAATGCACAATTTCGCGTTCACGATCAGACAGAGCATCCTCGTTGCGCTTCACTTCCTCAGCATTTGCAGTAGCCGACTCTTGCACACCCACTTTCTCCTCTAAAATTTCAACCGCTGGCACAAAAATGTCGTCCTCCACTTGACAGTGAACGCGCAAGTCTTTTTCACAAGTAAAGATGTCATAAAGCACATTGTTCAACAATTCAGCCTGTTCAGTGGGTGCGTAATACTTGATGATAATATTTTTAAGCTCTTGTAACTTTACGTCAATGCTATTGTGGCCACGAGCAAATTGTGAAATGGTGTACTCACCTGTGTGGTGGCCTTGAAGCAATTGTTCTACATAGCCAAACACTTTACGATTTTCGTGTAACATGTGCTTGCGTACTTCACCCATGTAGTCATCGTAAAACTTAAGAATGAGGTATGACACCTCACCAGGTTGTGAACAGTCAAGAGCCTCAAGCAATTTACGCCTAATGGCAGGTAACTGAAAGTCAAGAAAATAAGAGTGCGCTTGTTTTAAGTATTCTGTTAAGCATTTCACCGAAACGCTTTCAAGACTATCGGCCGCACCACGGGCTCCACGGCGAATAAAGTTAGCAACCGCAAGAAAGGTGGGCGTGTCAACCCCATGTGCATCACACACTTGGCGTACCGTTTGTTCCCCCACACCAAGTGGAATACCAAAGCGAGACATCATTTGCAGCAACGAAGGCTGGTCGCAAATAACGTCACACATATGGTCTGTTTCCTTATAACTATAGGTGCTATTGTATACCATCGCTTTTTTCCTTCTTTTTAAGTCAGTAGGTTTTTATGATTGTTTTACACCATCAGTATGTATTGTTGTTACATTTAAGGGCGCAAGCAAGTGTTGCAGATGTAAAGAAACTTTTGCATACCTAATGAGCGTATTCTTGTCCCTTACGCGCTTGCAAATTTAAACATTATTGCATAAAACATATGTACCCACTTTTGGGTATTTTTACTTATTGTGGGTTATGCGCGGCTCCGAAACCTTCACCATTCACTTGTTTTTTTGCTAAAAGTGAGTGATTGCTCTCACTTTTAGGTAGTCGTACCTTTGCACTCAGAAAAATTTAATAAAAAGTGCAATGAAACATTTCGCATTAAAGGCGTTGTTGGGCATATCATGCATGACACTTGTGAGCATATCTCCGCTCACGGCTAATGATGAGCCAGCTTCACAACTACAAGTTGATGCTGTAACTTGTGCTACACCACCAGCACGACCTGCAAAAAAGCAAACTTCATCGTCCACTGATAAACAAAAGAAAAAGGCGAAGAAGAGCAAAGGCAGCAAGCACAGTAAAAAAAACAAAAGCAACAAAAGCGAAAGTAGCAAGGCTGACACCTTGAAGTAACACCATTACTCATGGTTGTTGCTATTTCTATTGTTAACAATAATTTATAGGGTGGCGGTGGCGGAAACCGACATGTGGAAACAAGGCACAGATCGATCACGCTTTATGGATTTGTTTTTTTGAACAGTCTCGTCACACAAAATATTGGGAGATTAGTAAAAAAAGAATAATGTTTCGTAACTGGTTTCAGTGTTCGGCTGCCAAGCTTTTCACAGCCTGGTCGCATTCATTCTTTATTCACACACTTCTCTGAACCGCGCTTTCACCCTAAATTTTTTATGAGAATAGAACATGTGAGGCTGAGTGAATGGCATCAAGCCAATAACCCCATATAGTTCAACTTATTTACATACGAACAAAAAAAGAAACAAGTATAAAGAAGTAAAGAATGAACGCAAAAATGGCAATGCTCACATTGAGCGCACTCATTGCTGCCAAGGCTTCGGCAACACAGGTTGAAACCGAAGTGAAGGTAGACAGTGTGAACGCTGTGAGCAAAACACAAACAGAAGCAAAACAAAAGAAGTTGCGCCAGGTGAGTGCCGAAGATGACTACCAAAAGTTTCGATTTGGTGGATACGGCGAAATGGTAGCCGCCTTTAAGGATTACGGCATCAACCGCTTTTATGGTGGAAATGATGGTAATAAAAAGGATGGACGCAACACTATATCTATACCACGCTTTGTGTTGGCATTCGATTATAAGTTCAACCCCAAGTGGATTTTGGGTGCTGAAATTGAGTTTGAATCGGGTGGTGTAGGCACAGCTTATGAAATAGAGAACTCAGAGAATGGTGAGTACGAAACCGAGGTCGAAAAAGGTGGTGAGGTAGCTTTAGAGCAATTCCACATTACTCGTCTCATCCATCCCACGTTCAACGTACGTGCAGGTCACATCATATTGCCAGTAGGCTTGACCAACTCACACCACGAGCCTATTAACTTTTTCGGTACCACACGTCCTGAAGGTGAAACTACTATCATCCCATCCACTTGGCACGAAACAGGTGTTGAACTCTTTGGTTCAATAGGGCAAGGTTATGCTAACATCGACTATCAGGCCATGGTTACTACGGGGCTCAATGCTTGCGGCTTTGATCGTAACAACTGGGTGCAAGGAGGCAAACAAGGCATTTTTGAAGAGGACAACTTTACATCGCCTGCTTACACCTTCCGTGTTAATTATAATGGCGTGCCAGGCTTACGTGTAGGTGCATCGTTCTATTATTGCGCCAACACCACAGCCAACTCCGACAAACTCACAGAGTATAACTTCCGCGCCCCCCTACGTATTTATACCGTCGATGCGCAATACAAAAATAACATTGTCACCGCACGTGCCAACTTTATGTGGGGTAGCTTAACCAATGCCGACTTGGTGAGCGCTGTCAATACCAAACTCTCCAATCAATCGCCCTACACACGTGTAGTGCCTGTGGCAAAGCGCACCGTAAGCTATGGTGCAGAGGTGGGCCTTAACTTGGCAGGCATATTTGCCGCCACACGTTGCCCTGTGCTTTATCCCTTTGCACGCTTTGACTATTACAATCCACAAAAAGAGTGCGCTGGCATGTACACTGAGGAAATGCGAGCCGAAACACGCAAGTGGACGGCTGGTATCAACTGGTATGCTTTGCCTAACTTAGTGGTAAAGGCCGACTACTCAACACGTCAGTTTGGCACAAGCAAAATGTTTGGCAAAGGCAAGTATAATAGCGAAAACGAATTTTCAATAGGCATTGCCTATGTGGGATGGTTCACTAAGAAATAAACATCAAAAACAATACATCACAATGAAAAAGACTTACCTCTTTGCAGCATTGCTTGGCTTAGCTGCAACTTCATTCACAACCGTATCGTGTGGTAACGATGAGCCCGATGCTCCTGTTAATCCTGACAACGGCAAAGAAAATGCTGCCGACATTGACTACAACAGCAGCAATGCTAAGGCTTGGGGCAACTACATGATTAACACAGCTCGCTTGTTGAGCACCGATGCCCAAACGCTCTACACTAACTGGGCAAGCAACTACAAAAACACAGGCACCTCGTATGCTGAGTTGTTCAAGTCGCACAATGCCTCAAGTGGTTATGCCGATGTTGACAACTGCGTTCAAGAGATGGTTGAAAAGATGGCCGAAATTGCTAATGAAGTAGGTTCTTCAAAGATTGGTGACCCTTATGCAAAATGGGTAGCTGGTCAGCAAACACAAGCCCTTTACGCTGTAGAGTCATGGTATAGCTGGCACTCACGTGATGACTATACGAACAACATTCGCTCTATTCGCAATGCTTACTATGGCACACGCAATGGCGAAATTGCTGAAAACTCATTGGCTAAGGCACTTGAAGGTACTGCCATTGACACCAAGGTACGTCAGTACATTAGCGAAGCCGAAGCTTCTATTCAAGCCATTGTACAGCCCTTCCGTAATCACATTGGTAGCGTTGAGGCTCAAAATGCTATGACAGCTTGTGAAAAGTTGCAGAAGGTGCTCGGTGAAATTGAAACTGACGAAGGCGATAAAGCTGGCGATGCTACAAACTTGAAGGAAGAGGCTATTAAGTTGCCCGAGGCTACTAAGCAGGCTATCATCAACAACTTTGTTGACAACGTAGTAGTTCCTACCTACCGCGACTTGGTTGAAAAGAACAATGCACTCAAGGTGGCTGTAGACGCTTTTGCTGCTAACCCCAGCAACGAAGGTTTCGAGGCTTGTTGCAATGCATGGCTCATAGCTCGCGAACCATGGGAAACAAGCGAGGCCTTCCTCTTTGGCCCTGTTGATGAGTTTGGTCTTGACCCCAACATGGACTCTTGGCCTCTTGACCAAAATGGTATTGTGCAAATCATGAAATCACAAAAATGGAACGACCTTGAGTGGAGTGGTGATGACGATGATGCTAAGGTTGAAGCAGCACGAAATGTGCGTGGCTTCCACACACTTGAGTTCCTTATTTTCAAAGATGGTAAACCTCGTACGATTAAAAAATAAGTCTTTAAAATAGTCTTGTGCATGGATAGGAGTGAAGTGAAAAGCACACTATAAAATGGTGGCTTTTCTCTTCACTCCTACGATGCGTTAAAAAAAATAGACCATCATGTAATAGTGTTTTTTGAGCAACTTCAACTCCTATCGTGGCTCAACACACACACATTTTTTTTGAAATATACTTTATGAATATTTATTCCTTAAAAAACGGTTGCCTTTTGGCTGCTATGCTGAGTTTGGCTGCTTGCAGCGACGACGATGGCATAACGGTGCAAGACATCAACGTGCCTGAGGGATATGCCTTGTCGGCCGACATATCCACCATTTTTCTCAACTCGTCAACAGCCTATGACGTTGAGTCCAATTGGGTAAGTGGCAAATACCTAACGCGCTTTAATGCGGGTAATAAACTCTACGACAATGCCGCACCAAGTGGTACTGACCCCGAGGCGGGTGGCTTAGGTCCGCTTTACGCAGGTTTTTCATGCAAAAGCTGTCACATGACCACTGGGCGTACCAAACCTGCCATTTGGGCTAACTACGATGAGAGCAAATGTGACAAGGATGGTTTCTGCACTGTGTCGGGTGGCACAGGCTTTACTGCTGGCTTGATTTACATTACACGTAAAAATGGTAGCTTCTTCCCCGACTATGGTCGTGTGTTACACGATCAGTGCATACAAGGCACTTACGTGGGCAAGGATGGCAAAACTTACGAAATGAAGCCTGAGGGCAAGTTACAAGTAAAGTGGCACAAGCAGCAATTCACCTTTCCCGATGGTGAGGCTTACGAATTGGCTTATCCAGAATATCGCATTTCAGAGTGGTACACTGATGGGTCAAAGAACTATGGCGATGCTTCAGCTCCTGCTGTAAAGCCTGAGGACTTGATTATTTCTGTACGTCAACCTTTGCGTCATGTAGGCATGGGACCCATGATGGCGCTCGACCCCACTGAAATTGAAGCACTCGCAGCCAAAAGCAATTATCCTGAATATGGCATTAGCGGACGCTGTAATTATATAACCGAAAAGGGCGTGCGTGGAGTAGGTCTTTCGGGCAACAAGGCACAGCACCTTGACCTTACAGTTGAGTTAGGCTTTTCGAGCGATATGGGTGCTACCAACAGCCGTTTCCCTGAAGAGGTGTGCGAAGGACAAATGCAGCAGTACTATGGTAGCCAAATGGGTTTGGTTTACTCTAATCGCTTAGATGTAACAACTGAGGCTATGGAGAATGTTGACCTTTACATGCAATGCTTGGGTGTGCCAGCTCGCCGTTTAGGTTCTACTACGCAAATGGTGCAGTATGGCGACCGCATGATTACTGAACGCGAAATGGTAAAGATGGGCGAACAAAACTTCTACAAGGCTAAGTGCCACTTGTGTCATGTTACCACTTTGCACACACGCAAAACAGGTTCTACTTTGCTCAATGGCACCCACTTGCCTTGGTTGGGCGGACTGACCATTCACCCTTATTCTGACTATTTGTTGCACGACATGGGGTCTGAAATAATGGGCGTTGGGCTAAACGATAACTATTGCAGCGGTTTGGCCCGTGGCAATGAGTGGCGCACCACTCCGCTTTGGGGTGTGGGCTTGCAGCAAAAGGTTGATGGCCACACTTGTTTCATGCATGATGGTCGTGCGCGTAACTTTATAGAAGCTATTATGTGGCATGGCGGTGAGGGTGAAGCCTCAAAGAATATTTTTAAGAAAATGCAGAAAAAAGACCGTAACGCTCTTATTAAGTTCCTCGAATCGCTTTAGCCCCCCCACCTAACTTCTTAGTTCCCCCTAACTTCAAACTAAAATCAAACATAGAAAACAATAACAATGAAAAAAACAATATTTAGCCTGGCCGCTTTATTAGCAGCAGGCACCTATACAGCAACAGCTGAAAATGTGCTCCCTGAGCAGACTGATTCAACTACAATCGAAACAGCACAACGCCCTCACAAGGAACATCGTCCTGATGGTCCTCGCGTAAAGTATGCTCCCATTGACCTCGATACTGATAATGGTGTGGTTTCGTTAGCAGGTAGCAAGGGCTTTACCATTCAAACCAAAAAGGGTGACTTTATTTTTAAACCTTACATGTTGGTGCAAACCAGTGGTAACTTTAATTGGTATGATGACGAAGGCTTGGACAAAGCCTATAATCAAGACAATGTTGAAAACACGGGCTTCGCCATTCCTAATGCTATATTAGGTTTTACGGGTAAAGCCTTCAACAAGGTAACTTTCAACTTATCAATTAATGCAGCCAAAACGGGTGGCAACTTGTTGCAGCAAGCTTGGTTCGATGTTAAGTTTAAGAACCCCTTGCAACTGCGCGTGGGTAAATTCAAAACACCTTTCTCACACGCCTACCTCACTACCTTGGGCGAAAACCTCTTCCCACAATTGCCCACCTCGCTCACCACAGCCGTCATCATGCCCTATGTGCTCAATGCCGTAACACCGAGCATGAGCACAGGCTTCGACTTAGGTGTAGAACTACACGGTGTGGTCAATAACAAGTTGGGTTACGAAGTAGGTTTGTTCAACGGCACAGGTTCAAGTGTCAACACAGCCAGCAAAACGTTGAGCGACGATTGGCACATACCCTCATTGCTCTATGCGGGTCGACTCACCTATATGCCTTGGGGCGTGATGCCATCCACACAAGGTAACCCTAACATGTTGCATGAAAAGAAAATGCTTATTGGCCTTTCAGGTTCAATGAATGTTGAAAGCGAAAACGAGAGTACAAATGATGCCCGTGTAGGAGCCGAGTTTGCCATGATTTACAATCGCCTTTATATGGCTGGCGAAATGTACTGGATGAATGTAGGCTTCACTCAACGTCAAAAAATTGATGAACACTACAACTACTTGGGTGGTTATGTGCAAGCAGGTTACTTTGTAGCACCTCGTGTACAAGTAGCTGCCCGTTATGATTTCATGAATCGTAATAGCACAGGCAAGGATGGTTTCTTAAACATGCCTGCTGTGGGCTTTAACTATTTCTTCAAGGGCTGTAACCTGAAGTTGCAGGCCATGTATCAGTACACGGGTCGCAAAGGACACAACACGCAGCTTGACCGCGATAACGACAACCTGGGCTTGGCAACACACTCTGCTACCGTACAATTGCAATATTGCTTCTAAAGGTTGAATAGTTTTCATTTTCTACAACATTATGAAAAGTATTATTTATATGGCGCTACTCAGCCTTATCATGTTAACGGCTTGCGATGATGGTCGCATATATGAAAAAGAGTATGTGCCTACTGAATCGGGACGTGTGGCCCGACTTGATGTCACGCTCGATGGCGCCACCACATGGCCCGAGGGCTATAACTTATCATTAGCCGGATTTTCTGATGATAGCCCTTATGCCAGCATTGCTCGTTCTATTCAGGTTGATGCCAATGGACACGCCAGCATTGTGCTAAAAGGCATTCCTGATGATGTAAAAACGCTCGAAGTGTGCATCACCAATGCTTTGCGACGCCGTGTGTTGACCTTCTACTCTGTTGAAGCACCAGCCACCACCGACACCATTCGTGTTGAAATAGCTCACAAAAACGTGAGCATGTTTGCTGCTATTCAGAGTCAAGTGTTCAACAAAGAGTGTGCTAACTGTCATAGTGGAAATGCTTGGGCTGCATCACTCAACTTGAACGAAGAACATAGTTATGCCGACATGGTAAATGTTGCTTCGCACAAAGACCCTTCAAAAATGCGCGTATTGCCTGGTAATGCTGACAATAGCATGCTCTACGATGCCTTGGCTACTGATGTGAGTGCAACTTGGAAACATGATCACTCTAAAATCATGATAACCAAGCAAACCGAACTGCAAATGATTAAAGATTGGATTCTGAGTGGTGCTAAGCAGTAACCATGCAAATGTGCCGTTTATGGCACGCAATGAATACTACTAATTCCGCCAACGCGTTGAAGATGTACATATACACAAAAAAAAGACCGCGCGAATCACTTCGCACGGTCTTCAACATGAAAAAAATTACTAATAAAAGTAATAGCTTGCGGGGCTACCTACTTCCCCACAAGGTTTTTGTTTTCAAGGTTCTCTGTTAGTCTTCGTCGGCAGCCGACCAATTGTCGCTGCTCCAACCTTTGCCTTCAGAGAAGACCTCGTTAGTTTCTTTGTCACGATTAACCTCTACGCTTGAGAGGGACAGTACAGCATCTTCAGTGAAGAGGCTCACTGCTTGTGCCTGAGGCTTGATATATGTCTTTTTCATTGTGTAAAAGTCTTTTTGTAGAGGTTAATGATTACTTGATGAATTTCTTACCATTCTGGATGTATACACCACCCTTAACAGGAGCTGCAACGCGACGACCGCTGAGGTCGAAAACAGGAGCGTTTACACCATTCTCACCGAGAACAATTGTGTTAACACCAGTAGTAATACCATTGAAGTTCAAAGCAATAGCTGCAGTTGAGAGTGCGCTTGCGTTGAGGTATGCCTTGTTAGCAGGGATGCTTGCAACTGAAGCACTGGGAGCGTAGAAACCTACAGTGTTGTTGTTCTTACCAAATACGAGGTAGTTAGCGCGAGGAGCATCGTCAGTAAATGCAATATTGATGTTTGTACCAACCAAGTCGTTTTCGCTAATAGTAGCAGTGGTAGCACCGATAGTGATGGTAGCCTTGTCAGCAGTACCTACGAGCACAACACCCTGGTTAGCGGGAATACCACCTTCGAGCTTAGTCATGTTGAGTGCATTCTTAGCATCGTTGAGTTTACCAATGTAAACTTCAGCACCTGCTACATTGCTTGCATCGAAGGGGAGGCAAGTAGTAGCAACCTTCTGTTCGCCAACAGTGTTCATGGGAACTTCTACGTAATTAACTTCGAAGATCTTCCACTTAGCGTTGTCACCATCCCAACCATTCAAGTAGTTGGTGTTTTCAGCATTTGTTTCAACCTGTGCAGGGTGACCACTGGTATTGTAGAGCTTAAATATACCTGTTTCAGTATTTCTCAACTCGTAGTTGCTTTCGTTTGCGCCCAAAGCAGTCTTAGCAGTTTGTCCGTTTTGAACGGGTTGGAGGTAAAGACCAGTGGCATGCTTAAGATTGTATTTGCCATTTTCTGCAGAGAGAACCTGCCAAACATAGTCAATGTTCATGTTGGTTGCAATAGAGCAGAAAGCTTTACCGTCCTTAGAACCTAAAGTGTTTTCGTTGCCATTTGTAGAAGTACCAACATTTACAAAGCGATAGTACTTGTTGTTGTCGAAAGTAATGGGAGTAGGAAATGAGATTTTTTCGAAGGTGCTAACAGCTTCGTCAAGTGATGTAGTGGTTGCGAAAGGTGCGCATACGTTGACAAGCGCGTTTACTTCATTAGTGAGATATAAACCAACTTGTCCCTTATCTGTTGCAGGATATCTTGCAGAAATAGCCTCAGCGGTAATGCTATTGATATTATCAATTGTAGCAGGAACAATATACCAAGCACTTGCACCACCTGTTTCAGAACCGAAAGTACCATAGCCCATCAAAGAACTTGAAACGCCAGCACCGCTATTATGACCACCAGCGTGGAAGGGTGAATCATTACCTGTGCGGAGGTTTGCAACAGGTTTGCCATCTTTCAAAGGCCATGAAATAGTTACTACTCTGCTTGCAGTGTTTTGCAATTGAGTTGCAGTGTTTACGTAAGCATGTGTAGCTGCGTTCTTCAAATAGAAACCATTTGCAGTGGGCTCAAACAACCAATATTCTGTAGGATTGCTTGTTGCTTCGGTACCCCACATCATGCTGTTGCCTTTTGCGTAAATGGTCTTTTTAACGTGTTGCGAATTTTCGAAACCATCGTATGCGCTTACAAGGCGATAAAGCGTATTGGCTTTGGGTTGGTTCGGAGTCAATGCGGCAAGAGCATTGCGGTAGTCATCTGCTGTAGCTGATGTTGCATTGTAAACCGCTTTAGCAGCTTCAATTTTTGTAGAAGTATAGTAGCCAAGTCCATCGCCTACTACAGCTTCTGCATTTGTAATAGCTGTGTTAAGAGCATTCTTTTGGTTTGTCACCTCTGTAGCAAGGTCTGTTTCCTTGTCTGTTACTTCGTAGAAGCGGAAAGATGAACCAGCATCGCCATTACCGCCACCTGTCCAGTTTGAGAAAAAGCCATCGCGTTGGTTTACGTACACATTAGAATTCTTCTCTTTGAAGTAGAAAACATTGGTTACGTTTCCGTTGGTGTTAAAGACAAAGTTGGTGGCAAGATTAGTGCTGTTAATATCGCACATTTCTGCACGAGCTGCACCATCTACAGTCATTTGAGAAACGCCTAAAACTTTGTTTACACCTGCACGTTTGTTGTAGAACTTGTATCCAGTTTCTTCACTACCTACGATACACCACCATGATTGTTCACCATAAAAGGCATCAGTCTTATTAGCGAGCAGATAACCATTGTCATCCACGTTAAGTGTTGAAAGGTAGAAGTTCTTCAACGTCATTTTATACCAAGTGGTATTTTCTGCCCAATCAGTGGCAGAAGGAGCATCGGACGTCTTAAAAACATCCTGAGCGTGTGAGGTTACTCCTATAAAAGCAAAGAGCAACGTCAGCAAGAAAGTAAATTTTTTCATACTTCTTTAGTTAAATATTATTTTTGTAAAAGTCTTTTTTAAAGAGATTTATTTGTTAAGCAAGGGTTTTGTGATAAGCAATATTCTTTTAAATCCTTAAAAAAATTATCACTCTTTCCATCTTCTCGGGCGCAAATGTACAGAGTTATTCTTAAAAAAGCAAATAGGGGGGGTAAAATATGTTAATAGGCGTGTTTTGATTTTAAGTCTATGTTGATTTGTGTGAGTATTGGTTAGTTCACTTCTTCAAATATTATTACATTTGAATTTATAGATGTCTTTAATCAGTAGCCTTATAAAAAATAAAAAAGCGAAGTGCTTGAAAAAGAAAAGTTCTGGTTAACTTTGTTATGTCAAAATTAGATGTTGAAAAAATATCTGACGTAGTAAAAATAGTAATAAGAAACGCGTTGGCGGAATGAGTAAACAAGTTAATAAGTTAACAGGTAAGTTTGCCATGTTTTCTTAACTACTTACCAGTTATACTTTAAGGGTGGTTCTAAAAATTCTGAAATTAGAATATTAAAATCAGAAATTTTAGAACCACCCTTTATACAATCAGTAGATGCTTTTTTTACATTGAAAGCACGTTATCGGGATGCAGATGTAAAAAAAATAAAATTCAATGCCTATTACACCTCTTGCACTAACCAATCGCCCAGTGTGCGTTTAGTGCTATCGTAGTTGACGCCTATTTTATAAAGCTTGCGACCGTCAGCCGAGTAGGGTACAAGGTAACCTTTTTCATCAATCTGCTTGAGAGCTGCCTCGGCAGAGCCATCCAACTTAAGCTCGAACACAAAAACGGAGTCGGGCATGTAAATAACGACATCAGCGCGGCCAATGGCGCTGTCCTCCTCAACTCGCACATATGCTCCCATTAAACTAAATATAAGGTAGAAAATGGTTTGCACATCGCGCTCACTTTTGTTTGAAAGTCGGTTACTGATGCTGGCCAAGTAGGCACGCATAC
>SAMEA3663105__coassemble_804_pt1 | contig 12511 bp, 12 predicted proteins | sample SAMEA3663105__metabat2_low_PE_034 | metagenome-assembled genome bin SAMEA3663105 (sample SAMEA3663105) | pig gut metagenome | biome: pig gut; feature: pig-associated habitat; material: faeces | place: Denmark | collected 2012
CCTGTTAACCCGTTAACTTGTCAACTTGTTTACTAATTCCGCCAACGCGTTATAAGTAGGTAAGTAGGTGTTTGATTTTTACAATGAAAGTGAGTTCTCGAATTTTATTTGTATTTTTGCCATGCCTTATGAGGTTTTGTTTGATTTTTATTGCAACACTAAGTTAAGTGATACCTCTGACATTGCAAAAATCTGAGCCGTTCGACTTTGCCGCTCGGCTTGTCCAAGAACTTCTTGTTGTTTAGGATATTGTAAAAGTTAAAATTTATAGTGTTACGGAATTAAGGTAATAACAATACTATGAAATCGTTATTTATATTACAACTTGTATGTTGCGTCATTACAGCCATGCTGGCATTGCAATTAGTCATGGCAAGTTTGCAGGTGAGATGGAAGGTGAGACGCTACGAAATATCAAGATGGACTCTCGTTGCGTCAATGCTGTTCTCCAGCGTCCACTACCTCTTGCAGATGGTTCATGGACTCCGTGCACAAGGTAGCGATGTGGGTGCAACATTCTACATACTATTCTATACCCCAGTGGCATTCGCCATCACTCTCTCCATCATCAACATAGAGAGCACATGCAACAAAGTGCGCCGTTATTGTTTACGAAGCTTGATGGCATACATACTCATCGCCATGGTTTTCGTCATTGGCATATTCAAAAATAACAGTCTACACATTGGCAATATGCTCTATGTGATGCTCGGTCTTTTTGTGGTTAGCATGGCATATTTTATTTTTATTATTCGCAAAGAAACGAAAGCCCGAAGGCAGAAGCTCATGGAAAATTTCGGAAGCGACTTAATTCCATACGTGCGCTATTCGCAATCCAGCATCATTTTGCTACACTTTGCTGCTGGATTCCTGCCTGTCACAATCCTCTTCAATATCTTATTATATAACGGGTCCCTTGATATTACTCTCTGTCATCTTTTTCGTTCACACTTTCATTGCTATGGGCTATTACATCACGCCTAAAGAAGTCATTTCTGAGGAAGACGCAGAAGAAAAAGTCACGGAAGCAGAAGACATGAAAGACGGCAAGAACACTCATGGCACAAATATCTTGACAGCTAATAGAAAGATGGAAATAGAATTAGCCCTCAAGAAATGGTGTGAAGAGGAATTTTATAAGGACTATGAAGTTAACATCTATTCGCTAGCTACCAAGTTGGGATACAAAAAAAACGAACTGACAGAATACTTCAATCAGTCAGAATACACCAATTTCAGAACCTGGCTTAGCGACATTCGTTTTAATGAGGCTGTTCGCATGATGGAAGCCAACCCCGAATATAGCATTGACGCTATTTCCACAGAGTGCGGTTTCTCATCCCACACATGGATTTATCGTATATTCAAACAAAAAACGGGTATGTCACCTAGCCAATGGCGCAAACAGTTTGCCTCCATCTAAATGCGTATTTTTATAATTTCGCATTAAATAGCATATAAAAAGTAGTAGTTTTCCTAGGAAAGCTACTACTTTTTTTGTGGAAAAGCTACAACCACCATAGAAAAGCTACTATCACTTTCAAAAAAGGAAAACTATTTTTGCACTCAAATCAACAGATAATGAAAATGACAGGAAGAGAACCACCCATTTCAAATTCTGATGGAAATCTCATCATGATTGGTGTAGTGATTATGACTGTTTTTGTCATAGTGCTCATCCTTGTGATGATAAACGACTACCGTCTCTATATAGGAAATCATTGGAAAAAGAAATACAATTTCGCAGATTTCGTCAAGCAAGAACAATTCTATATTTATATACTGTTGTTCTTCCTTCTTTTGGTAGGTTCGGAACTGTTGTTATAAAACGAGTATTCACTTTAAACCAACAAATAATTATGAAAAAAACCGTATCTATCATTATTCATCCTCGCAACAGGAGCGGCGATGTTTACAGCTTGTTCTGACGATGATATCAATGGGGGAAACGGAAATCCCAACGAACCCCTGGCAGAACTATCCCAGCCAAAGGCAAACCCTTGGCTGGCACAAGAGGAATACAGCATCACTCATTTCAATTCAGCGCAGACCGATGCCTTCACTGCAAAAGTGAAGGATGGCACGTTCTATGCCGACCTGACAAAATGCAAGACAACAAGCAGCGGTCCTGTGAACCTCATGACGCTCGCATCCACTTCCAAAAAATACATGTGGGGAATGAGCAGCGACAGAGTGTCTATCATAGACGTATCCAACGGCAACTTTGAAAGACTCGCAGAAGCAGGTTTGCCTGGAATAACAATGAAGACTCAAGAACAACTCAACATCTTGACATCCAGCTACTCATTTTACTCAGAACTTACAACAGCCGTAACTGGAGTGTTAGGTGCTACCCCACAAGCGTCTATAGCCAATGGTAACTATGTGTTGTGCGACAAGGACAACTATGTATACACCAATGCAGGACACATTATGGCAAGATACAAGCTGAAGAACCCCAATAATCCAAAGGAAGGCATAGAGCTGGACAGTCAGATTAAGCTCACACCATATATCAACAACTCTTACACTCTGGTGGGAGCTTCCATGACATACGATGGACACTTGATCGTGGCGGCACAGAATGCGCTCGTTGTACTCAACCGTGAGTTGACTAAGGTTGAAGATACCTACAATCTGGCGAGCACCCAGATATTGACGAACTCAATAGCTGTGGACGAGAACGGCGGGGTATATGTGGCAAGCAACAGCAGGGAGGCCAACGGCAAGGGACTCATGCAAAAGCTGATATGCAAGAATGGAAAATTCTCTGACAGCGAGAACGATGGAGCATGGAAAGCCGAGTATGATGGAGGTCCGGCAACACCATGTATCAAGCTCGGATATGGCACAGGATCAACCCCTACCCTAATGGGATTTGGCAACGACGAGGACAAACTCGTAGTGATAACAGACGGATCAAAGAAAATGAAACTCGTGGCTTTCTGGCGCGACGCCATACCTGCCGATGCCAAACCTGTAGATTCCAACAACAAGCGTTTGGCTGGAACGTTCGACATTACATGCGGATTACCAGCCTCTACCGAATGGGTACAGTCGGAACAATCTGTAGTAGCCGCAGGATACGACGCCTTTGTGGTGAACAACATCAGCCAGACAAAGGAATATATAAGCGACAAGATTATAGGCGTGCTTGCCATCGGTCCTATCATAGAGACTCCCAGAGGTGCTGAATGCGTGAGCTGGAACACAAAAGAGAACAAGTGGGAGACTAAGTGGACACGTGCCGACGTCAGTTCGCCAAGTATGATTCCTGCTGTAAGCACATCGTCTGAAATGGTATTCGTAAGTGGTTGGAACGATGCCACAGGTTGGGAAGTAACCGGACTCGACTGGCACACCGGCGCCACACGCCACCGCACAATCCTGGGCAAGGACAATCGAGCCAATGGAGCTTATGCCATCATACAGTTCTTTGACAATGGTGACTTACTCTACAACTCAGTGTCTGGATCGTTCAGAGTGCAGATCAAGTAAAACAGTGTGAGAACAAAAGTAAACTAACATAAATAATAAGAGGAATGAAAATCAAGCAATTTATCATGACCTCATTGCTAAGTTGTATCATGGCAATGATATTCGTCGCTTGTTCCGATGACGACGGCAAAAAGATTCCCGCTCCGTCACCTAAAGAGCAATGGAGCGCAACCCTGAAGGCGATGGTGAAGTTCTCGGAGCATACCCCGACTTGTATTGCAATTATTGGGAATACACCTATAACGTAAGCGAAAATAGTGGCAAGATCCTATGTCTGAAAGGAGAATTCCCTCATTGCAGATATTTCAGCGTGTCACTGTACAATGATGAGACAGGAGACGTTTTCTCTGGCATCAGCGACCAGGACATCTCGGCAGATAACGGAAGCACAAATCCTTTCGTTCAGACCACTTCGGGAAAGAACTATTTCACCATCTATGTGGTGCCGAATGGAACGCCAGAAAGCGTAATAAAAAATCTTGGTACATCGAATGTGGTGAAAGTTGCAAAAGGTGTGAACAAAGTAGCCATTGCTCTCAGACATTACCTGGGCACTACTGCTGATGGAAGCCAAAAAGACGAATACGCAGGAGTGGAACTGCCAGCCATCACTGCACTCGACATGAACCTGAATGAGGTCGAAGTGCCAAAGCACATTGAATCAAATATCTCTAAGGTGACATCTAAGGTGTTTACACAGAAATCCGACGAAAACAAGGAGATGCCATTCTTCCTTGCTCCAATCAGCATGTACTATCCGAACAGATTCACGGCATACCTTTATGGAAGAACGCACTTGCGCGCGGATTCTGTGCTCACATTCTCCTTCATACCGGCCACAGTGCCCACAAAGCCGGAGGAATACAGAAACGCTGTGACACGTTACTGGTCTATCTGCATTGGCTCAGCAAGCGACACACGCTCATACATGTCTATATATGATGCGAAGGCTCGCTATGCCGATGGCAAGAAAGCAACATTTGTGGTTTGCTTGAAAAAGAATCCTAAGCTATCAGCCATACAGAGCAAGGTGGACGAAATGAATGCCAATGGAGAATATGTCAATCTCTTCGTTTGGGACAGTGAGAAAAAGAACGTAGACGGCAAACCTATCGGAGAGGTTTTGGCTATCATGTACAGAAACATTCTTCCCGACAAGGACTGGGAACACTCCATCGCAACCATGGATCCTACAGCTTACAAGAATGACGAAGGCGAACCTATCGACCATGTGACCAATCCCGAAAAGCAACTTGCTCACAAAGCTCTTGGCGACTATGGACCACTTGGTGTAAAGGTAAGCAACGACGATTTCTTAAAGTAATGAAATCACTACATCTACTTACTGCAATTGTACTCTAAGCAAAATGCAGATACTTAACTTTGTCATAGGTGTGATGCTAAAGAACGAAGTATATTAGTACTCTCTATCGTCCAACCTATGGTTGGACGATAGAGAGTACTATACTCATTGCCACTTGCAATTAGTACTACTTATCGTCCAATCAATTGGTTGGACGATAAGTAGTACTAATATGCATAAGTGTTGAGCATTTGCTCAACACCTTTAGAGTACGTAATACCTACTTAACTTAACGCGTTGGCGGAATTAGTAAACAAGTTGACAAGTTAACGGGTTAACAGGTAAGTTTGCCAAGCTTTTTAAGTTTCTTGTCATTCTGGCTTTAACATAATAAGTGGTGTAAAGCATACTTACTTGTTAACCCGTTAACCTGAATTTCCGCCAACGGGTTAACTTAATAATTAGCCAAGTTATTATTTTACCATTACTTAATGGCAAAATAATAGTAGTAAGTAAAGAAAAATAAGGGACATTATAGAAAATGACTATGTTTTCGGTATCTATTGCCTATGAATAGCGCATTTATCATTATTTATCTACAATACAAGTTCTTTTAATTTGTACAAGTCGTTGAGAAATGGGATTTATACAAAATAATATGATTCATGTTGAGCACAAATCAATTGTGGCGTAATATTTTTCGATAGAAACTAAAATTTAGGTGTTGGCTGGAATAGAATTAGTGTCTACTTTACTCTGACGATGTGCCGTGTTGAAAAAACGAGTGTAAGTGTTCTATTATTTATTCCGCTAAGTAGGTGTTTAAAATGACTTTTACATTGAAAGTGCATTATCGATATGCAGATGTTTCTTCATTCGAATGTTTCTGTTCCCCAGTAACGGGGAAACAGAAGGGGGTTATAGCGGGCTATGTGATTGAGAATAAAGGAAGCATCTGCGCCCGATAATGTGCTTTCAATGTGAAAATAATATCTATCGACTTAGTAAGTTATTACTTTGCGATTTTTTTTCAACCTTTCATTTTGCATTGCGCTCGTCTTACACTAACTTTGCACCTTGTATGAACGATGACAATTATTTATATTCACAGCCTGTGCTTGATTTTATTACCATCAGCACAGAGTTTTGCAAATATTTAGAACAAGGCGAAGGTAAAGACATTTATGACTTTACACACGTCATGCGTGGACTACTGCCCATGCTTTACTTAAAAGCGACCCTATTGGGCAATGTGCCTGAAGTAGCAGGATGGAACGAAGAAAAATTGACTGAAGAAGACTATAACTTCGTACGTTCAACTGTGGCACGCATTATGGGTGAAAAAGATGATTTCTTGGATGTATTTGTTGAAGATTTTAAATATTCAGAACATCCTGTGCTTTGCACCATAAGCGAAAATTTGGCCGATGTTTATCAACAGCTGCGCGAATTGGTGGAGACCTTTCGCGATGGATATGAAGAGTCAATGCAAGTAGCACTATACAACACCATGGATGAGTTCAAACTGCAGTGGGGGCAAAAATTACTGAATGCCTTACGAGCCATTCACGACGCAAGCATAAACATGTAAAACTAAGACTTAACTTTCTCACATGCGGCAATTATTCATAAAAACCGACAAAACCTTTATACCCTCCCTACCTTGCTTTGCCTTTAATGGCAAAATCTACGTTATACAAAGTGAGAGTGAGGCTTTACGTGCGGTTGAGGTGTTACGCCGTTCACCTATATTAGGCATTGATACTGAAACACGACCATCGTTTAGAAAAGGCGAAACTCACAAGGTGGCATTATTGCAAGTGGCAAACGAACAGATTTGCTTTTTGTTTCGCATGAATAAAATTGGCTTTTTACCATGTATGGCTCAATTGCTGGCCGACCCTCAAGTGCTGAAGGTAGGGCTCTCATTAAAGGACGATTTTCTTATGTTACGCCGACGCGATAGCTCATTTAAGCCTGCGGGTTATATTGATTTGCAAACTTACGCAAAAAATATGGGCATCGAAGACATGAGCTTGCAAAAACTTTATGCCAATGTCTTTCATAAGCGTATCTCAAAAAATGCGCAACTAACTAACTGGGAAGCTGATGTTCTGACTGAAGCACAAAAGGTGTATGCTGCTACTGATGCTTATACCTGCATTCAACTTTACAAGGAACTGAATGTACTGAATGAAAGTAAAAATTATGAACTCATAGGGGCTACGCCTCACACATGTGACTGATTGAACATTATGAAGAAACAAAAACAATATACTAAGGTGGATGCTATAAATACGATAGATGCGGTTAACGACCGCTATGATAGTAGCATTACTACCCTATTTCTGCGTCGTGGCAAAAGTGAAAGTTTAAAGCGTTTTCATCCTTGGGTATTTTCGGGAGCTATTGCTGGAGCTAATGGAAAATTAAACGAGGGCGACTTGGTACGCGTGGTTTCGAATGAGGGCGAGCTAATGGGCTATGGACATTATCAAGTGGGGTCAATTGCTGTGCGCATGCTCACCTTTGATGAGGAAGCCATTGATGCCTCTTTTTGGAGAGCAAGACTCTCTGAGGCATTTCGCCTACGCAAAGCTTTACAATTAACAGGTCGTGCTGACAACAACATTTACCGTTTAGTACATGGCGAGGGTGACCGTTTGCCTGGTTTGGTCATAGATGTGTATGGTAAAACGGCTGTAATGCAAGCTCACTCTGTGGGTATGCACGTATGCCGAAATGATATAGCCGATGCACTCATTGCTGCATCGGATGGCTTAATTGAAAATGTTTACTATAAGTCAGAGACCACACTTCCATTTAAGGCTGACTTGCACCAAGAGAATGGTTTCCTACGCGGACATGATGAAGGCAACATTGCTACCGAAAATGGTTTGAAATTCCATATTGACTGGTTACGTGGACAAAAAACAGGTTTCTTTGTCGACCAGCGTGAAAATCGTGCTCTACTTGAACATTATGCCAAAGGTCGTAATGTGCTTAACATGTTTTGCTACACAGGCGGTTTTAGTGTTTATGCCATGCGTGGCCAAGCTAACTTAGTACACTCGGTTGACTCGTCAGCCAAGGCCATTGAACTCACTCGTGCTAATGCTGAGTTGAATTTCCCTGGCGATAACCGACATGAAGCCTTTGCCGAGGATGCTTTTAAATTTTTAGAGAAAGCTGGTGACAATTATGACTTAATTGTGCTTGACCCACCTGCTTTTGCAAAACACAAAGATGCACTACCAAGAGCTTTGAAGGGTTATACGCGATTAAATGCCATTGCCTTTCGTAAGATTAAGCCAGGAGGCATTATTTTTACCTTTAGTTGTTCGCAAGCTGTCAACAAAGATCAATTCCGCTTAGCTGTATTTACCGCAGCTGCACAAAGCGGTCGTCATGTTCGTATTTTACACCAATTGCATCAACCTGCTGACCACCCCATTAATATATATCATCCTGAAGGAGAATATCTAAAGGGCTTGGTAGTTGAAGTTGAATAAAAAAAGAAACCATTTCTTACATAGCAACGCTACGTAAGAAATGGTTTCAAACTTTATATCAAACTCTATTTCGAATAGAGCTAAATAGCAGTTTACTACATCATAACCTGATTAAGGGAATAATTGCCCATTATTTTTGATCGGTCAACATGACCTCGTATACCAGGTATAGAACCTGTGGATGTATACTGCCACATAATGTAATCTTTGCCATCATTTAAAGTTGGCGAATCACTACGATAACGTGCTATCATAAAATGATAGTCAGTAAACTCGCCTTGTAAGTAACGATTATAAAAGTTGTGATAGGTATAGAGCAAAGGCTTTTTACCATAATACTCTGTTACCTTTTCTATGAACGAGCGCAAATCGGCAATGAAGGTTTCCTCACTTACTGAGCCACGATGCTCAATATCAATAATGGGTACAAGGTCTTGGTTGTCAGATTTTACTACCGACGTCATGTTGTCGAATTGTTTTTTCCAATCAACATTGGGACGATAGAAATGATAACTCCCTACGCTTAGCCCTACACGACGCGCTCCCTCAAGGTTACGCTGATAGGTATCGTCAACAAGCGAAGCCCCCTCTGTAGCTTTTAAGTAAACGTATGATATGGGTGTTCCACCTACCACAGCATCCCAATCAATGTTGCCTTGATAATGTGAAACGTCAATTCCCTCTTTATACTTGGAGTTGATACGTGCGTTTGAAGTACGAATAAAAACTGCAGCTGCATGCATCATTCTTTTTTCGCCAACAGACTTTGATGCCATTGCATCAGGCTCGGTTGCAGCATATGCAGCCATTCCTCGCCCTTGATCTTTATCCTTCTTTCGCGCAACTGCAGTAGAGGGCGCTATAGCCAACATAAATAGGGCTAAAGCGTAACTACTTATTTTATGAATACGATTATGCAAATTCCATTTTATCTCCATGCTTGCAAAAATATAAAATTCATACGTTTTGTGCAAGCATTTTGGCGTAAAGTTGAATTACTTTTACGAAATATTACTTTTTAAGTAGGTATTCAAAAATATTTTTACTGTGAATGTACATTATCGGGATACAGTTGTTCCTTCATTCCAGAGTTTCTGCTCCTAACACACGGAGTAGCCAAAGAGATTTATAGCAAGCAATGTGACTGAGAATGAAGGTAACACCTGCGCCCAACAATGTGCTTTCAATGTAATAATAACGCGTTGGCGGAATTAGTAAACAAGTTGACAAGTTAACGGGTTTACAGGTAAGTTTGCCAAGCTTTTTAAGTTTCTTGTCATTCTGGCTTTAACATAATAAGTGGTGTAAAGCATACTTACTTGTTAACCTGTCAACTTGTTAACCCGTTAACCTAAAATTCCGCCAACGGGTAATAATAACACCTTTCGATTATATCGAAATAAATTTGGACACCTATTTAAAATTCATAATGGGAGTAATTCCCTAAATCTTAATTCGTGTTGGCGTTTTTCGCTATCACTAAAGTTTTGCTCGTTCATCCATTGATTGAAAGCTCGTAGGGCTAATGTATGCATCTGTGCCTTTCCTGCGTTTAATCCACTCAGAAAGGGGCGATTAGGAAGGTGCGTTCTATTAAAATTTCCGTCTGCCATATGTTTTTATTTTTACATTTTGTGTGCAAATTTACTGACAAACAAAATGCAAGAAAACTTTTTTGAAAAAAACTTTTGCTCTTAACGGGGTTTGCATTAACTTTGCTTCGCCAAGTTAGGCTACGACTCAGCAATAGAAAACAAAAATCTTATTGACTTCTGTTTTTATTGCATTCGCCTTGCACTGATATTGCTTCGCCAAGTCAGGCTACGGCTCAGCAAGGCTTAAAAATGATATACAACAAACTCTATTTAAACATATTCTATCACTATGACTATTGAAACTTGCGACTTTAAGGGCAAGAAAGTGATTGTCCGCGTTGACTTCAATGTACCCCTTGACGAGAATGGTAACATTACTGATGATACTCGTATCCGTGGTGCGTTACCTACACTTAAGAAGGTATTGGCTGATGGTGGTTCACTCATCATTATGAGCCACATGGGCAAGCCCAAAGGTAAGGTCAACCCTAAATTATCTCTCGGACAGATTGTTGACGCTGTTAGCGAGAAACTCGGTGTAAAGGTTCAATTCGCTCCTGACTGCGCAAAGGCTCAAGAGGCTGCTGCAGCTCTTAAATCAGGCGATGTTCTCTTGCTTGAGAACCTTCGTTTCTATCCTGAAGAGGAAGGCAAACCTGTTGGCATTGACAAGGAAGACCCTAAGTATGACGAAGCAAAGAAGGCTATGAAAGAAAGCCAAAAAGAATTTGCTAAGACTTTGGCCTCATACGCTGACATTTACATTAACGATGCTTTTGGTACAGCTCACCGCAAGCACGCTTCAACAGCTGTCATCGCAGATTACTTTGACACTGACCACAAGATGCTCGGCTACTTGATGGAGAAGGAAGTTCAAGCTGTTAAGAACGTTCTCGACAACATTAAGCGTCCGTTCACAGCCATCATGGGTGGTTCAAAAGTTTCTACTAAGATCGGTATTATTGAGAACTTGCTCGGCAAGGTTGACAACTTGATTCTCTGCGGTGGTATGACTTATACCTTTGCTAAGGCTCAAGGTGGTAAGATTGGTAAGTCAATTTGCGAAGACGATAAACTCGATGTTGCTCTTGACGTAATTAAGAAGGCTAAGGAAAATGGTGTAAACCTTGTACTTGGTACTGACTGCATCGCAGGTGATGACTTCAAGAACGACTGCAACACACAAGTTTGCCAAGCCAACGACATTCCCGAAGGTTGGGAAGGTATGGATGCAGGTCCTGAAACTCGCAAAGCTTTTGCTGCTGCCATTGAAAATGCAAAGACCATTCTGTGGAACGGCCCTGCTGGTGTATTTGAATTTGACAACTTTGCAGGTGGCTCAAAAGCCATTGCCGAAGCTATTGCTAAGGCTACTGCAAATGGTGCATTCTCACTCATTGGTGGTGGTGACTCTGTAGCTTGCATCAACAAGTTTGGTATGGCTGACAAGGTTTCTTACATCTCAACTGGTGGTGGTGCTTTGTTAGAGGCCATTGAAGGCAAAACGCTTCCTGGCGTAGCTGCTATCGAAGGCTAATAACACCCATTTTTCAACCAATAGCGTAGGAGTGCTCATACTTATTATATTAAGTACCCCTGCTCAACAAACGATAGGAGTTTAGAGGTTTAAAGGTGAATGTATGCATTCCCACTAAACTTCTAAACTCCTTTTCTTTAATAGAACTCAATGAGGAATCACTATTTCCTATATATTATGTTCGTTGGCATGACATTCATGTTGTTTTCATGCAACAACCCCAAGTCATCGTCAACAAGCACTAACTATGGTGTGGGCACATATGATAGCACCGCCTTGCATGTAGCTCTTGTGCCCAATCATGACTGCTTGCCCATTTATTATGCTAAGCGAATGGGCATTTATGACTCCTTAGGGCTTAAGTTACAAATTTACACTTATGCCTCACAAATGGATTGCGACACAATGCTCATGAGCCGTTATGCCGATGGTGGATGGGCTGATAAAATCAGAATCGCTCATTATGGCAAACGTATGGCTAACCTTGAGGTAATGTGGACAGGCAACCAACATTGGCAACTCTTTAGTTGTGGCGCGTTGCGCATTAACCATATAAAGGCCTTAAGCGGACGCACCATTGCTATTGCACGCACATCAGCCGAAAATGTTTGGTTAGACCAAATACTAAAGATGGGAAAACTGAGTGCCGATGACGTCTATCGTCCACAAATTAATAATCTGAAACTTCGTGCCCAAATGCTTACGGGTAACCAAATAGATGCCGCCGTGCTTACATGGCCATACTCATCGTATGCCTTATCTGAAGGACATAAATGCGTTACATCACAACGTTTTTCAGATAGCAATGGATGTTTTGTAATAAACAAAAAACACCTTACTTCAGGTTTACGTAAGTCACAATTGCTTTTACTTGAAAAGGGTCGCAAAATGGCCATTGATTCTTTACGAGCAAAGGGGCCACGTGCTTATAGCATTATATTGCAAAAGGACTATGGGCTGCCCAAACAAGTGGCTGACACCATTCATTTTTAATTTACCCTTTTGTATGTCATTACCCGTTGGCGGAATTTCAGGTTAACGGGTTAACAAGTTGACAGGTTAACAA
>SAMEA3663105__coassemble_806_pt1 | contig 12471 bp, 7 predicted proteins | sample SAMEA3663105__metabat2_low_PE_034 | metagenome-assembled genome bin SAMEA3663105 (sample SAMEA3663105) | pig gut metagenome | biome: pig gut; feature: pig-associated habitat; material: faeces | place: Denmark | collected 2012
TACTTGTTAACCTGTCAACTTGTTAACCCGTTAACCTGAAAATCCGCCAACGGGTATGGTTATTGATTTACAAAATAGAAGTTGTTCTTTTTTGAAGAGCCACTTTTTCAAGTGAACTCATTACTTTAATGATTAAACTACGGAAGCAACAGTTTTTTAAGGCTCATGGCATCCGACATACGGCTCAAATCAACAGATCCTTTAATTCCTTTAACACGACCTGCATCCGTAAACTGCCACAAATCATACTTGGCACCATTTATAACAGGTGCTTTGCGTCGATATGCTGCAATAAACAAATAATGTCGGTTAAAACGCGGAGAGAGATAGGTGTTGTAAAAGTTTTGATGAGTGTAGATGATGGGCAACTTGTTATAATGCTTTTTTACTAAGCGTGTAAACATCATTAGGCTATCTTGTAGTTGCTGCTTGCTTTGCCACCCCTTGAAATCTTCCACGTCAACGATGGGCGCAAGATCTTGATAGGTTAAATTGGCTTGGCTACGAAACCAATCAAACTGTTCGTGTGCTGAACTGCGCGAAGTAAAGTAATGATAAATGCCCACTTTAAAACCATTTCGGTGAGCTTCACGTGCGTTTTCGATATATCGGCGGTCTGTATGTCCAGTACCCTCGGTAGCTTTGACATAAACATATTTAATATGTTTGTTATAACGGCGCACTGCCTTCCAATCAATAACGCCATTATGTCGCGACACATCAATGCCATCGTAGTCTGTGCTATAAGTTACATTATCAGCCATGTGCTTATGACTCGCACATGAAGATAGCAACAATAACAACAAAAATAGCTGATAAAAAAAAGATTTATGCATATTATATATATAAATAAGTAAGTAGGTGTTCAATATAGTATTACATGAGCAGCGCATTTATCAATACGCCCTCTGTATGTAAGCATAATATTGAACACCTACTCAAAAAGCTATAAAAGCTATTCTCTTCTATTCTGAGTAAATTCGCATTACTGAAAGTAAACACGCTTTACACGTGTGCTAACTGATGTGAGCACCTCATAAGGAATGGTGTCAAGCACATCAGATAGTACGGTTACAGGCAAATTATCGCCAAATATTTCAACTGTATCACCCTCTTGACAAGGTATGTCAGTAACGTCAATCATGCACACATCCATACAAATGTTGCCTATGTAAGGAGCCTTATGGCCATTTACTAAGCAATAGCAATGACGATTACCAAGGTGACGATTCAAACCATCAGCATACCCTATAGGTATGGCTGCTATGCGTGAGTCGCGATCAACAAATGAACGACGTGAGTAACCAATGCTGTCGCCCTTAGGCACATTACGTATTTGCAAAATCGTGGTACGCAATGAGGTTACATTGTGCAAACGACGATTGTCAATAGGGTCAATGCCATAAAGTCCCAATCCTAAGCGCACCATGTCAAGATGACGCTCGGGGAAACGCTCAATGCCCGCACTATTGCATATGTGTCGCAAAACCTTATCGGGGAAGGCTGCTTGCAACTGACGTGATGCCTTATCGAACAAATCAAACTGATGTTGTGAGAATTCATCAAAGTCGGGCGAATCAGAACCTACGAAATGTGAGAATACTGAACGCGGCACTATGGCCGATTGACGCTTTAAGTGGTCAATAACCTGTGGCACATCGGTGAGCGGATTAAAGCCCAAGCGATGCATGCCTGTGTCAAGTTTTATGTGTACGGGGAAGGCTTGTATGCCCTCTTTTTCAGCAGCATGCGCCAAAGCATCAAGCAGCTTAAAGCTGTACACTTCTGGCTCCAAGTCGTATTGGAACAAAGTGTTGAAAGCTGTCATTTCGGGGTTCATCACAATAATGCCCGTAGTAATGCCAGCACGGCGCAACTCTGCTCCTTCATCGGCCACAGCTACAGCTAAGTAATCAACACCACGGTCTTGCAATGTCTTAGCTATTTCAACAGCCCCTGCGCCATAAGCTGAAGCCTTCACCATGCAAGTTATTTTGGTTTCGGGCTTCATGAACGAACGATAGTAATTAAGGTTCTCGGCTATGGCTTCGAGGTTTACATCGAGCGTAGTTTCGTGTACACGTAATGAGAGTGCAGCTGTTATTTGTTCAAAGCCAAACTTTCGTGAACCTTTTATCAGCACCATTTCATTGCTGAGTGTATCGAGCAGTCCACTTTCAATCAGCGCGTCACTTGATGGAAAGAACGTTTTGTTTACCTTAAATAGTGAATGAGCCGATGATATTTCAGGTCCCACACCAATTAAGCGGTCAATGCCACGATGGTTTACCATGTCGGCCACCTGTGTGTAGAGTTCATTAGCCGATAATCCTGTTTGTAAAATGTCTGATAAAATGAGTGTTTTACCCTTATCCTTTTGTTCAGGACGTCGGTTCATAAAGTCGAGCGCTATGTCGAGCGAAGCCACATCAGAGTTATAGCTATCGTTTATTAAAGTGCAATTGCGCACGCCTTGTATTACCTCAAGTCGCATAGCCACAGGTTCAAGTGTAGCCATTCGCTGAGCAATCACCTCGGGTTGCAAATGCAGATAAAGACATGTAGCTAAACAATGAATGCAGTTCTGCACCGAAGCATCGTCAGTAAAGGGAATGTTCACCTCATGTTCTGAAGATAAGAAGCGATACACAATGTGCGTGTTACGCTCTTGTTTTTCAACCTTACGTATAAAGAGGGGGCTATCAGCATTCTGCTCTGACCACGCTATGGCATCGCCTGTGTAGAGTGAGGCCGCCATGCATTCGCTTATAATAGGGTCATCGGCACAATATATTACTACATCAGCATCTTTAAAGAGTGAAATCTTTTCAAGGCACTTTTCTTGAATAGTGGCAAAGTTTTCTTGATGAGCAGGCCCTATGTTAGTCATAATGCCTATGGTTGGCTGAATAATAGCTTTGAGGGCCGACATTTCGCCAGGTTGTGAAATGCCAGCCTCGAACACACCTATTTGCGAATGTTCGTCAAGCAACCACACGCTCAAAGGCACCCCCACCTGCGAGTTATAAGAACGCGGTGAACGAGTAACACGCATGCTGGGCGAGAGCAATTGGTAAAGCCATTCCTTCACCACCGTTTTACCATTAGAACCGGTTACACCTATAACTGGTAAGTCATATTCTTCACGATGACGTTCAGCCAAACGCTGTAAAGCTTTTAACGGACTTACCACTAACAAAAAGTTAGCATCGGCATAATCAGTTGCATAATTAGTAGGCACATTGCCTACTACAAAGTTGCGCACACCACGACGATAGAGTTCGGCTATGTAATGATGGCCATCGCCCAACTTGGTTCGCAGGGCAAAGAACAAAGTTGTTTCAGGGAATGCAAGCGAACGGCTGTCGGTCAACAGCCAATCGATGCGTGCTTCGGCCGAGCCAAAGCGACGAGCGCCGATGAGGGCAGTTATATTATTTATGGTGTAGTGCATAACAATGCTTTTTTGTTTATGTATACGCGTTGGCGGAATTAGTAAACAAGTTGACAAGTTAACGGGTTAACAGGTAAGTTTGCCAAGCTTTTTAAGTTTCTTGTCATTCTGGCTTTAACATAATAAGTGGTGTAAAGCATACTTACTTGTTAACCTGTCAACTTGTTAACCCGTTAACCTGAAATTCCGCCAACGGGTTTATGTATGCAAAGTTACTGCTTGCTATTTTATTGAACAAGTGGTAAATAGGCAAAGTTTGTAAAATTTTGTACACCTACTTTACAAGCCCTAAGGCGCGCTGCTGCACTTGTCCTGTACTACGAACTCCATTGGCACTTGAGTACTACACTAACTTTAGGGTTAACAAGTTGACGGGTTAACAGGTTGACGGGTTAACAGGTTAACAAGCTGACGGGTTAACAGGTTGACGGGTTAACAGGTTGACGGGTTAACAGGGTGACGGGTTGACGGGGTAACAAGTTGACGGGCTAACAAGTTGACGGGTTAACAGGCTAACCCGTTAACTAAATCCACCAACGCGAAATAAAAGCAAAGGCCCTCGTCAGCATAAAAGTGTTATTACACTCGCAACGAGGGTCTTTATCTTACAAGCTTTGCAACATTTGTTCAGCAGCCTCTGCTTGTTGTTCGCCTATATCCATAAACTTCACCACGGCCTTGCTGGCAGCACGCCCCACAGGTGTTTGTGGTTGTTGCAGCACGGTAGCAGCTTGATCAAGGAATTCTTGCGCATCGCGTTCTGAGGGCACAGCCCCCTTCATAAATAAGCGCGATAGCAACAAGTAGCCACATAGTTGTAACATTTCAGCCTCATCAGCAATCCACTGAAAAGCGCAAACTGAGGCCCAAGGCTCACGACTGAAAAGGTGTAACACGGTGCATTCAGCCTCTTCAACATAATGCATTTGCTCTACCCAAAGGCGTGCTAACTCTGCATCCATGCAAGATGTAGGCATCAGCATGCCAGCCAACAAGCGGCATTCACGTATATTCTCTTTCCACAAAGCCGCGGCCAATTCATAGGTATGGGGCAACTCTGTGGCTATTTGCTGCAAACGTGGTAGTTCTACACCAAATATTACTTTATAGTTCAAACCCTTTTCGCGCATCGAAGCACTTACGGGGCCATTCATTACACCACGTAGTGAGCGTTTTACATAGCGCAACTGCTCATCAAGTGGAGTTTCTGCTGTTATCATATTATATATTGTAAACACGTTGGCGGATTTTTCGGTTAACGGGATTTTCGGTTAACAGGTTAACAAGTTAACCCGCTAACTTGTCACCCCGTTAACTCGTTAATCGCAAAATTCGCCAACGAGTTATTCCTGTGTTTAACAGATTTGTAAAATATTCCTGTTCCTGATTATTCAACCATCACCTTCACACCATTAACAATGTAGATGCCAGGTGCAATGCCTTGTAGCAAAGTGAATCCTTGTGACACTTGCTCTGTACGGAGCAGCGCACCTGTAGTGGAGTAAACACGCACCAACTGTGCCTTACCCACAGTAACCGCAATGCTACCCTTTCCACCTGTAACATTAAAGTGAGCCTCTTGGCTGGCTTCGTTAATTTGAGTGATTGATGGGTCATAACCATACTTATCGTCAAGGTAGTTCACACGACGACGAATCCAACTTTCAGCGTAGCTGGCAGCTGACTGCAGGTCGCGATGATAATGGCCCCATCTGCCCTCTTCGCGAGCATCGGCAGCACTCTCTTCAAACAACTCAGCATAGTTAGCTATGCGGTTGGCTATGTTATCTCCATCAAACACGCCACTCTGACGCAACTCAGCATAACGCTTACTAAGGTCGCCCCTCCAATCATACTTACTACTTAGTTTTAAACGTAAGAAGGGAGTGTACTGACCATGCTCGTTGGCATTAATGAATTGGTCGAAGTCTTGATTGGCACCTGTTATTGATGTTGAACCATCCCAGCGTTGACCAAGTGTACCATCCATGTCCCAAGGAGCAATGGCAATTTTTCCACCCTCAGGTCCTTGCTTGTCATAAACATAGAAGAGCATGTTCTTGCCATGATTATCGGTGGCCAAAATCAGCTCAAGGAACAAATAAAAGTCACGCATCAAGGGGTAGTCAAAGTAGGTTTCAAACCCATCATCAAATGCACTTTGCGTTTTTGTGGCAGCCACATGGTTCACCGCATTATAGAGCGGTTCCCAGTCAACAGCCTCATCTTGATAGTCGGGATATTTGAATTCATAACCACGCCATGTTTCCCTGCCCAAGCGATTTGAAAAACCTGCTGGACTGGCATTGCTGAGCACAAGGCTGTTTTGTTCATGTCCCATAAAAGTTTCATAAGTCCAGTCAGTTGACTTATAAAGCAAGCCATGCACCTCGTCCTCACCTGTTGATGATTCGCTGGCAGGTACAAACTTTTTGAGTTTAAGTTGCTTGCGATCCATCTTCTCAGTCATGCAGTAAAGTCCGTTATGGCGTCCGTTAAGAATCATCTCAACAAACTTACCGCGGGTGCCTGTACGCACTTTCTTTTCACGATCGGCATAATAAGGTTTCACTGCAAAGTCATTCCAAATGTCAGTACATACACGATTACGCATACAAGCCAAGTCAATGTACATGGCATCGAGGATCCAATTATTGTCAGAGCGCAAGCCTAACATTTTGCGGTCAATAGAGTTACCTTCAGCATCGCGCAACTTCACTGCATACGATTTTTTAGGATAGTTTTGTGATGAAGCGCCACGCACTTTAAACGCTGCATGGTAAACAGAATCTAACCCCTCACTCTCGGGATAAGTTAAGCGTATGGTGCCATTGGTGTAACTTCCATACACTATGTAACTATCGTTCACCTCAACCACGGGTAAGAAGGTAAAGCGTATAGCTCCTGTTAGTGCCGTGTTTCCATCAAGGTCCTTGAGTGCTACTGAATAGGAGCGATCGCAATTTACATGGTCAATGGTAATGTTGCCATCAGCATCGGGCTCTTGATCATTTACGCTCAACTTGTAATTGCCAGCTAAAGCGGGTGTCAACGTGTAGCGGAACGAGGTAGTATAGTTACCATTTTCGCGCACGCTCTCAGGCAGCGGATAGTAGAACACACGGCTATAACTATCATAAGGCACTTGTTTGTTGCCTAACAAAAATGAGTCGAGTGCGGTGTCGAACGATTTGGGGGTAAAGTCAAGGCCTAAATCTATGCCCTGCTGCTTTAAGTATTGTGCATGTCGTATGTCGCTTGATGTGAACACAAAGGTTGAGCCATCATCGTTTGCATCCCACAATCCTATTTCGCGCACGTTTTCATTACCCGAATTATTGTCAAGACTATAGTCGTTCCACGATGTCTTTGCAAACTGTGTTGCATCACTGGAACTGAGGTTATCAAGTTTTGTAATAGTGTAACCAGCACGGGTTACATTGGCCCACCCCCAAGTCCAAATGTTGCCATCGGGTGTGCCATCAACCACACTTAAGCCAGCACGCTTATCAGTTAAACTATTATCAGGAGTTGGATAGTTGGTTGAAACGTACAAGCCATCCTTAGTGAATATTTGCACACCTTCATCGCGCTTCACAAAATAAAATTGAGCACGATTAGTAGCGTCATTTTCTTCAACCAAGCAGGTAGCATCCGTATTTTTGCTTACCCCAATGCCCACATAGCGTCCTGAGCGCAAGTTTACTATAGAATAAAGCACAGGATTAGTGGTATTGGTGGTATACACCACTGGTTGCGTTAGTTGTGTGCGCTCCCAATACTCACCATTTGAATTGGTGCCATAAGTGGAACTGATGTAGTCGTCAGTGGGTGTTGAGCCACCACCTGAGCCTTCCCCTTTGCCATTAAGCACATCGTTACCCTGTTCATCATATATTTTGAAAAGTTCATTGCTGCCGTAATTGGCACTATGATAAGTACCAAGCAAATGGTTGGTGCGCAAGTCGAACACATAGTTTGACGTGTTACTGCTAATGATAGCATAACCATCTGACTGCGTCAAGATGTTCCACACGCAATCGCTTGTGAGCGAACTGGTCAAAGCAAGATTCTTAATCGTGTATCCATCATAAGCCGTAGTGAATGTCATGTACTCACCACTCTTAGCATTGACAAACACGTAGCCACTGCCTTGATTACGAATGTACCACCAACTATCGTCAGAGTAGTTAGCCGTTGTGAGGTAATACAACTCGGCCGACGAGTTGTGATTAGCTCCCAGTACAACCGACCCAGCAGCATCCGATGCATTGTACCTTTTACAGCTGATGCGATACTTGGTAGTACTGTTAAAACTTATCTCTGCCATCATCAGCCCACTGGTAATAAGGCAAAGAAATAAAAGAAAGATTCTTTTCATGTATTGAGGTTTGTTTTGATGTTTTTCGAAATCATCGCAATTTGGGTTACAAAATGCGCGGTAAAATTACTAATAAATAATGAACCAACAACAGAGCTAACAAAAAAGCAGTTTTACACTTCACATTTTTATTATGAATTTAGGTAAAATGTAAAACTGCTAAATGTTTTTATGTAAGTAGGTGATCAAAATAATTTTAAGTACCTACTTATTAGCATCATAGCTTTTAAGCACCCTATGATACTATTATATTGCCATCACGCATTAGCGCTTTATAAACTTGAACATCTTAAAGTAAACCTGTTGTTCAGCACCACTAATGTTAGTAATGCGCAACTTTGAGGCACTCATACCGCCCAGTTCGTTACCTGTGTGAATTACAGGGTCATTGTCTTTGTAGTGCAACAGACTTACTTGCTTCCACTGTCCGTTAGTGAAGAGTTCAAGCTTAAAGTTCTTAGCCACACCAGGCACGCCCAAGTTAAACTCCATGCCAGCCAACGTGATGTCGCGATCGCCCTCAACAGTAAAGGCGGCATCTTTAGGCCACTTAATCACCTCGAGCGATGGAGCCACCATAACATCATTGCCACGAACGCTCACTGGCAACAAAGCCAATTGCGAAACATCAGAAACAATTTTGTAAGGGTTATACTCTGACGAATTGTCTAACTGTGTGCCGTTGGCCTTGTTATAAGCATCTACCGTTTGGCTAAAGAGCTTGTTGAGTGTAGGCAATAACACCTTGGTAGCAAGTTTAATACCAGGCTGAAGGGCATGACGCACATCAGAATTCTCTAACTCATACATTTGCACTTGCAAAGCACGAATTTGCTTATAAAGTTGGTCGAACGAGGGATAAGCCTTGTTATTAGGATGTTGTTGGCAAATAGCCATCATGCAAACAGCCTCACCATAGTCAGCCACATTTTTACCTTGCAACAACCAGGGACGCAGTTCACGCTTCAATTCGGCATTTGAGTTATCGGCCAAAAGTTGGTCAACAGCCACACGCAATTCATAACTCTTGGTAAACAGAGTTTGCACAGCCTTGCCATCACCTTGTAAGGCAGCAGCAGCCACATCCTTTATTTCATCACCCTCTTCACGACGGAAACCATGACCATTAGGTCCGAGGTCTTTGTTGTAAAGGGCAAAAGTGCGCAACGCTTCATAGTTGTCGGGCAACACAGCCTTTAAGCCCTTTTCCCAATCAACCTTATAGTCATAAGCCTTCATGTTCCAAGTGTAATCGGCTATGCCATAGAGTGAAATTTTTGAAGCCTCAGCATGTTCCATGGGGTTTGACACAAAGCCCGACACATCATTAGCTATGTCAAGGCCATTGCCATAAGCTGGACCTAAGAGAATGTGATCACGCACAAAGTCGCTTACAGGGAAGTTCCACCAAATGTAAGCCTTACGGTCAATGCGTTGGTTAATCCACTCCATGCTCTCCTTGTCAATGCAATGCACCACTGAGTTACCCGTCCACATTATTTGCACACTTTTGTTCATCTTTGTGCCCAACGTACGCAAATAGCCACCAGCATCGTTGGCCCAAGCACGGTTGTACTCGGTAGGACACATTACGAGCGGACGTACCCCCTTGTGAGTTTTTACAAAGTGGTTGTCAACATAGTTCAGCAATTCAGCTTGCTTGTCACCCTTAGCACCCTCGCCCCAAATATCGTCAAAGAATACAGCAAACGAGCGAATGCCCAAGTCATACATCTTTTCAAGTTTGGCTACCAAGGCATCGCGGTCAGCATCATTCCATTTGATGTCAACACCCGGGTGAATGGCCCAATAAAAGTTTACACCATTGCGCTGAGCACATTCGTTCAACTCTTGTATGCGCTTAGCCTCTGCATCGGGGTAAGGCTTGCGCCACTGACCACGATGGTAAGGGTCATCCTTTGGACCATAAATGTAAACATTCATTTTGTTGCGGCCATAGAATTCTATTTGGCTCAAACGAGCTTGATGGCTCCACGGGGTGCCATAAAAGCCTTCAACCGTTCCACGGAAGGGTACATCGGGCCAGTCAGTTACGGTGCAACATTCAAGTTTACCCTCAGCTACAGAACCTAACAAGGTTTGTACACCATAGAACAAGCCCTCTTCATCGGCACCTGCTATAATTACCTCCTTGTTCGTAACAGACAAATAATAACCCTCAGCCTTAGCGGGTATGAGTTTAGCTACCTTGCTAACTGTTTTGTCGCCCTTTACGCCAATCTTTACGCTGAATGAGGCTGAAGGACTTTGCTTTACAAGCTTTGAAGCACAAATGGCAGCAGCAGCAATGCTATTACTACGTTTTTTGTCGCTCACCAACTTCCATTCTGTGGGAGCAGCAATGATGCCTTTACTCGAAGCCGTAACCTTTTGCGGTACGGGGTTTACCAAACTCATCTGTGCTGTTGCCGTGTTTGCAGTTAAGGCAGCAAGCAGCAAGGTGGTAGCAAGCGTTCTTTTCATTTATTTATGGTTTAGGCGTTTGAAAGGTTGATGCATTTAAAGCACACTTTGCTTACAACAAGTTTCTCTCAAACAATTTTATTTTTTATTTCTTTTTATGCGTCATAATATCGAGCACACAATGGTCGGTTTCGTTCATAGCCCCAGCCCCTATGCTCACAAGGTTACGAATGCTTTGGTCAACATCGTCGTCAATAATGCCTTCAACACTCGTCACGCAATTGCCTTGCATGGCCAACATGGCCGATAGCACAGCTGTGCTCACCCCCGTTGTTAACTTCAGCGCACAACTGGGTTTGGCACCGTCACATATCATACCCGTAAGGTTGGCTATCATATTTTTTACGGCAAAGGTCATTTGCTCATAATTGCCTCCCATTAAGTAAGTAATGCCACAACTTGACCCTGTAGCAGCCACCACACAACCACACAAAGCTGACAAAGTGCCCAAACTTTGCTTTATGTAAATAGCTGTAAGGTGTGACAACATCAAGGCACGTGTCATTTCCTCAGCGGTGTTATGATTTTCCTCAGCAAACACCACCACGGGGTTGGTAGCACATATGCCTTGATTGCCCGATCCCGAGTTGCTCATTACGGGAATCATGGCACCTGCCATGCGAGCATCGCAAGCACACGATGTTGACGACAATATGTGCGAAAATATATTGTCGCCCATAATGCCTCGTCCTAAAGGTCTACTCAGCACCTTGCCTAAACAATGTCCATAATTACCCTCCAGCGAAAGTTCTGCAGCACGTTCGTTCAATCGTCGAGCCTCGTTAATGAATTTTATTTGATCAAGGGGCATAGTGGTAGCATACTCCCACACCTTGTGCAAGTTGAGTTGTAAATCGGCCGAGTTAGCAACTTCATCGTTTACCTCTGGCTGGTTCTCTTGAAGTGGAACATTGAGCAGCACTTCATCGTTGTGCGCTATATATATATAATGTGTATGTTCACGTGCCAACACCACTGTAGCCACGTTTCCAGCAGCATCATGTGCCTTAATTTCAACATAAAGTTTTTCGGGAGCATCCTCTTTTAGCTGAATGTCAATGCGCTGCTCTGCAATGTATTGTTTACCACGCTCTACTGCCTCAGGGGTACTATCGCGTAGCACCTCAAGTCCGTAGTCGGCCTTACCTATCAGCACACCTAAGGCTATGGCTATGGGTAGCCCCACCATGCCTGTGCCAGGAATGCCCACTCCCATTGCATTTTTCAATATGTTGGCACTTAGGTGAGCATCGATGTGCTGGGGCACACAGCCCAACACCTCAGTTGCTTTGCTTGCAGCTAAAGCCACACAAACGGGTTCAGTACACCCTATGGCAGGCACTACCCAATGGTGTACCAACTGAGTGATTTGTTCTTTTTCGTTTTCGGTTAGCATAAAAATCCTTACTACGTTTACGAAAACTTTTCGTGTTCGTCTTTACCTTTAAGTCGTTCAAGTTGCAAACGATAGGCACGCGGTGTACAATGATACACACGATGAAAAGCTAAATAGAAAGCTTGACGTGATGAAAAACCTGCCATTAGCCCAATTTCTTCAATCGTCATTTGGTTATACTGGGCAGACTGCATCATTTTCATTACATCACGCAAACGTAAGCTATTGACTAACGCACTATAATTGTTACCTGTGCACACAGCCACAGCTGCCGATATGTAACGTGTGTTAGTTTGCAAATCGGCTGCAAGCTTTTGCGTGTTGTAATTGGGGTCACGATAGAGTTTTTCGCGCGTCAGTTTTTCAATTATCTTAATGTAGAGTTCGTTGGCCTTTTCGGCCTTTAGCCGCGACCTATAGGCAGGTTCTGGCTTTAAGGGTTGTTTGTTTTGTTCCATAACAGGTTATGACGTTGCAAATATAATGAAAATTATTGACATTACTACATCTAAACCTCTAAGACTCTTTTATGAGTTGTTTCAACTAAGAGTTTACTCTTTGAATGCTTCGACTGTTTCATGCATTTCATGGGTTTTACTGAGTGTCTTTATTTCATCGTGACATGAGTTTCTATTTCTTGCCATGATACATTGATTAAAAAGTTTTGTTTATGGAGTGGAGGTTCAATAGTCCGTTAATTATAGCGTAACTAATTGAAAATGAGATATTTATTTAATAAAATATAACTATTAAAAA
>SAMEA3663105__coassemble_832_pt1 | contig 12200 bp, 9 predicted proteins | sample SAMEA3663105__metabat2_low_PE_034 | metagenome-assembled genome bin SAMEA3663105 (sample SAMEA3663105) | pig gut metagenome | biome: pig gut; feature: pig-associated habitat; material: faeces | place: Denmark | collected 2012
AGCATAGTACTCAATGGCACTTGAGTATAGTACTCAATGGCACTTGAGCATAGTATTCAATGGCACTTGAGCATAGTACTCAATGGCACTTGAGCATAGTACTCAATGGCACTTGAGCATAGTACTCAATGGCACTTGAGCATAGTACTCAATGGCACTTGAGCATACTCAATGCACTTGAGCATACTCAATGCACTTGAGTATAGTACAAGCTATCGATTAAATAGTTTTGAATACCTACTTATTACATTGTAATTAAACTGGCATGGCATACAACTCGTAAAAGAATTTAGGCCTGTTCAACTTTTCTATGACTCTATTTTGAGCAAAACCTTTTTGGCATCCAAGCCACCAGCAAAGCCTGTTAAAGATTGGTTGCTGCCTATAACACGATGACACGGAATAATAATGCAAATACCATTGGCGCCTATAGCTTGAGCCACAGCTCTAACTCCTTTTATGTTATTTACTCTTTGAGCTATATCTTTGTAGGTTCTCGTCTCACCATATGGAATTTCGCACAATGCCTTCCATACTTGATGCTGAAACTCCGTGCCAACAGGGTGAATTTTTACATCAAATGTTTTGCGAACTCCTACAAAATATTCTTTAAGTTGCATCTTGGCATTTTCTAACACTTCAGATGTTTCCTCCGTAAAATCGGCTTTCAAATAGCGTAAAAGTCGTTTTTTGTTGCGTTCGGCACATGGCCAATCGTTCCAATCACAAAGGCACAATTCATCGTCAATTGATGCCATAACAATGTCTCCACAAGGAGATGGGAAATATTGAATATGTATCACACGTTTCATTATGTAGTAAGCAGCGATTCACATTAGTTTTATTTCACCCCTATTTTTCATTGTTTTATACCTTTTGTGTATTAGGTAAGAAACCCGCAATGATGCCCAATAGAGGCAAAAAAGCACTTACTTGAAAAATAAATTCAATGCTGGTTTTGTCGGCAAGCCAGCCAAAGAAGGCGGAACCAAGACCTCCCAATCCAAACATCAGTCCGAAGAAGATGCCTGCTATCAACCCCACCTTGTCTGGCATCAAATCGGTGGCATAGACCACAATAGATGAAAAAGCTGAAGCTATAATAAGACCTGAAAGGAATGTACAAACAATTGTCCAAGCGAAATTAACATAGGGCATGGCAAGCGCAAATGGAGCGGTTCCCAAAATAAAAAACCATATAACATATTTACGACCAAACTTATCACCTAACATACCTCCGGCAACAGTTCCGATGGCAAAAGCTGCCAAGAAAACAAACAAACATATTTGTGAGGCTTGAACAGATATTCCGAATTTGTCTATCAGAAAGAATGTGAAGTAACTGGTAATGCAAGCTGTATAGAAATATTTTGAGAACACCAACAGTATGAGTATGAGTAAAGCCCCATACTTGGCTCGCTTTGAAATATGATGATTAAGAAGTGGTTGTTGCTGAGGATGCTTCACCACATAAGTAAGTCTTGCCTTGTACCAAGTGCCCAATCTTACCATAATGATGGCTGCCAGCAATGCCGCCAATGCGAACCATGAGATGGCATGTTGACCAAATGGTAAAATGATAAGAGCAGCCAACAAAGGCCCTACAGCCGAACCACCATTGCCACCCACTTGAAAGATGGATTGTGCCAAGCTCTTTTTGCCTCCCGATGCCAATTGTGCTACTCGAGATGCTGTAGGATGAAAGACTGAAGAACCTAATCCTACGATACTTACCGCCAACAGTATGAAGAAATAATTTTCAGCAAAAGCTAACAATAACAACCCTACCAAGGTAAAGCACATGCCCACCGAAAGGGCATAAGGACGTGGATGCTTGTCGGCATACAGTCCTGTGAAGGGTTGCAAAATGGAGGATGTCATTTGAAACATCAATGTAATGATGCCAATCTGTGCAAACGAAAAGCCAAATTCAGCCTTTACTATGGGATAGATGGAGGGAATGATTGACTGAATCATATCATTTAGAAAGTGCGAGATACTACAGATGATGAGCATCGAATACACCGTTCCATCTATCATCGTAGGATTACCCTTTAGTTTGCTACTAATTGACTTTAAATTCATCATTCTTTTTATTTAAGCAGGTGGTCAAATTCATTTGCTTATTGAAAGCACTTTTTTTCGATATACAGAATATTTTTCCCGAGAAAGCTTGTTGACTACGAAAAGGAACAACATATGGGCAATGAACAAGTTGACGGGTTAACAAGGAACAAGTTAACGGGTTGACAGGTTAATGGATTAACAGGTAAGTTTGCTAAGTTTTTTTATAACTTATTACCAATCTGACTTTAACATAATAAGCGATGTATAGCTTACTTACCCGTCAACTTGTTAACCCGTTAACTTGTTAACTAGGGTGTCCAGTTTGATGTTCCTTTTTTTTAGTATCAAAAACAATGTAGTTATCATCAAAATCATTGATAACCATTCGATAAGTAAAACATAATCTTATGCGAAACAACTTCTGGCTTTTTGATAGCTAAAATCGTCTTATATTTTGCATTCAATTCTCTGATTCTCAAGATTTTAAATTACTAAAGCGCAATCAAAAACGAGAACATAGAATTGAACACCCTACTTGTTAACCTGTTAAGTAGGTGTTAGCTTAGTACAAGCACGATTGTTTCATGTGCATTAACCTTACCTCGCCAATGGGTTGCTTGAGTAGCTATGTTCTTGTGTTTCCATATGTCACGTACGCGGAATTTACCCGTTGCGCCCAAATCAGCAAAATTAACTCGTAGGGTTAAAGGATCCTCTGAGGTGTTGAGCACCGCCACCGCATAACGATTGTTGGATAGCGGACGAATAAATACTTGATGGCTATCAGTCATCACCTTGCGTTGAGCTACCTTGCCCAGCGAATCCTGGTTGATAGCAATGGCCTCAGCATTCAACAAAATTCTTTTATCATCAGCGCTCAAGTTACGCAAATCATTGCTCATAGCTAATGGTGAAGAGAACATGCACCACATGCTCATTTGCGTTTGATATTCAGTTGAGGTGCAACCTTTTCCTCCTAAGTCACTTGAAGGGCCACCTTTACCATTTAGGCCCACCACAAGCATATCCATGTCGGGCCATTGTGTGGTGTTGACCTTGGCTGCTAAGGGAGCTGTTATGTTGATTATGTCAAGAATGCCCATTCCGCCTTGCTTTACCACATCCTTCCACATGTCACGCACATCGTAGCTGGTTCGCCATAGTTGGCCTCCAACCAGTCCGCACCAGTCTTCAGCTTGACGCTGTCCCCACTCACACACGCCTAACACTATGTCGCGACCAGACTGTTGCAAGGCGCGCGCCATTACGCCATAACGATGGCGAGCTGTAGCACTATCCTCCGGCGCATTGCAATAATCATACTTTAAGTAGTCAATGCCCCATGAAGCAAAGGTGCGAGCATCTTGTTGCTCAAAACCCAGGCTGGCTGTTGCACCTGCACAAGTGAGTTGGGCAGCATCTGAATAAATGCCTAACTTCAAACCTTTAGCATGTACATAGTCGGCCAAGGCTTTTATGCCCGATGGAAATTTCTTTGCATCGGGAATGATGTTGTTCTGTGCATCGCGCCCCCCTTGCCAAAGGTCGTCAATAAAAATGTACTTATAACCCACAGCAGCAAAGCCTTCTTCTACCATAGCGTCTGCTGTTTCACGAATGAGTTGTTCGCTAATGTTGCCTTTGAACAAGTTCCATGTCATCCAGCCCATAGGAGGCGTTGGAGTGAGTTGGTTACGCGGAGTGGGTTGAGCATTAGTTGTAAAGCTACAACTCATTATGCCCATAACACATAGAGTTAATATTTTTTGAATCATCATAATAGTTAGAAATGTGTAAACTGGTGCTATATTTTACATAACAAACAGAACAGGACTTGTAGAAGCTACAATAGAGTCAACAAGTCCTGCTCAATTCCTATATTAACGCGCTACGGGAGTGATAATGAATGAGAAAGCATGATCAGCATAAGGTATCAAATACTTTTGCAAAGGCCATGCCCCCCATGAGTCAATACACCCCAATCCCATTTGTCGCTGCGCTATGTGCACTACTGTAAAAGGTCGAGGCGTTAAATCACCCGCATGCATTTGTTTTACCTCCTTTACAGGGCCTCCATCTAAATCGGAGGTAAGATAATTAAGTGCTGTCATTTCAAGCGGTTCAGGAGCTGTAAATGTTAATCCATTTGAATCAGCATTACTTATACTCCACCATCGAATGTCAGTTTTATTGCCTGTTTCTTGCGGACGGATATAGGGTGAAAATTGCTCTGCCACAGTTTGATTATAGATGCCTAAGAAGGTGGATGTGTGACGATCGCAATAATTTTCAATGGGACCGCGACCATAATAATGCAATGTACTAAAGTCTTCAGGCATAACCAATGACATGCCAAATCGTGGTAGTACGGGTTTATTTTTAGCCTCTTTGTTCACCTTTAATTGCTGTTCTACAATGAGTTGCCCTTGCAAATTGAGTGTATAGGTAAGTGTTAACTTGGCCTCTACTTCAGGCATATCATATTGGGCTACAACTTGTCGACATACACCTTGTGCCTGTTCGGTAAAGGAGGTTAGCTTCATTTGTGGACTGCGCCATGCTTGTAAGGCCTTTTGTATGTTGGCACCATAGTCATTATCAGTAGGGGCACGCCAAAAGTCGGGTTGCAATGAATAACCTTTTTCGAACATGGGTTGCCCATTGACATCGAAATAATCAACAAAACCAGTTGACTTGTTAAACGTTACCGATGTAGGACCTGACGAGAGTGTCAAGCAAGCTAATTGCTCCTCTTTGGTTACCTTAGGTGTTGCACCCTTCTTATTGCCTACTACAGCAGGACGCATAGGAAGCGATGTGGCTACACTTGCCAATGTGGGATAAACATAAGGTGTCAGTACCATCTCTTGACGAGCTACTGGATATCCTGCTTTGAGCAAAGACTCGTTTTTCTTTAATCGATAATCAATTTGCAGCACATATTCGCCCTTTTGCGCAGGAAGTTTGAAACCCTCTAACTGCACAATAGCATGTTGCTGAGGTGCTACATTAATATCGGCAATAGTGCCAGCTGCAACTTGCTCTCCATCATGCAATAATGTCCAGTTAAGCGAAAGGTTTTCAAGCGAGCGGAAGAAGTTTTCATTATACACATCTACTATTCCGTTTACACTATCCTTTAAGGTAGTCCATACGTTTTGGTAGAAGTAACGTACCTCGTCGGCATGTGGATGGGGTTCGCGGTCAGGATAGAACAAACCATTGCAATTAAAATTATGATCTGAAGCTGGATAACGTCCGTAATCACCACCATAAGTGTAAATTTGCTTACCTTGTTTATTTTTATCACGAAGGCCTTGGTCAACAAAGTCCCATATAAAGCCACCTTGGAAATGAGGATACTTGCGCACCAAATCCCAATACTCAGCAAAACCGCCCTCGGAGTTGCCCATGGCATGAGCATACTCACACAGTATGAGTGGTTTGGTGATGTCCTTACGCTTGACATAGTTTTCACAATAATCGTAGGGCAAATACATCTCGGCATAAATGTCTGTGCCACGTTCGAGTATAGCACGTTCATACTGCACAGGGCGCGAGGTATCGTAAGCCTTTACCATGTCATATGCCTTTTCAAAATTAGGCCCGTAGCCTCCTTCATTACCCAAACTCCATGTAACGATGCAAGGATGGTTCTTAAGAATGTGCGTATTATTAATGTTGCGCTCAAGGTGAGTTTGCTCATAACGTGGCACTTTAGCCAACGTTTTTTCGCCATAGCCCATTCCGTGTGTTTCGAGGTTAGCCTCGGCTACAATATAAATGCCATATTTATCACAGAGGTCATACCATCTGGGGTCATTAGGATAGTGACTTGTGCGCACAGCATTAATGTTATGCTCCTTCATGATGCGAATGTCCTGCAACATGCGATCAACACCTACCACATAAGCGCCATCGGGGTCCATTTCATGACGGTCAACTCCCTTAATGAGTACAGGTTGACCATTTACCAAGAATTGCGCGTTCTTTATCTCTATCTTTCGGAAGCCAACATTTTGTTCCAAACTCTCCAACACCTTGTCACCATCCTTTAGGTCAACACGCAACTTGTAAAGGTTGGGTGTTTCGGCTGTCCATTTTAGCGGTTGGTTGATATTCCAGTTAACATCAGCCTTAGCATTCATGACAATTGTTTCAGACTTTACAACTTGCCCCTGTGCATCGAACAAAGTTAATGCAGCCTTTTTGCCCTTGCATTGGCTACCTGTAAGCTGAATACGTAAAGTGCCATTCGTATAATTGTCAGTCAAATCTGGTGTTATAAACACATCAGCTATGTGACTCTGCGGGCGAGCATAAAGATATACCTCACGCGCAATGCCTGTAAGTTTCCAGAAGTCTTGATCCTCAAAGTAAGAACCATCACACCAACGCATTACCTGCATAGCAATGAGATTATCCTTGCCTGGAGTAAGATAAGGGGTGAGGTCGAATTCGGCAGCCGACTTTGAGTCTTCGCTATAGCCTACGAACTTACCATTTACCCACACACTTAGGTTAGAGGTGGCAGACCCTACATGTAAATATATTTTTTCACCTTTCCATGATGCAGGAATTGTAACTTGCTTACGATAAGAACCTGTATAATTGTTCTTCTCCTCCACGTAGGGTGGGTTGGGCTCAAACTGTGTGGCCCAAGCATAGCCAACGTTTTTATAGGTGGCATCGCCATGACCATTGATTTCAAAAATGCCTGGCACAGGAAAGTCCTCCCACGAAGAGTCGTCAAAGCCCTTGACATAGAAGTTTTTTGGAGCTTCATTATGGTTCTTCACAAAATAGAATTTCCACTTACCTTCGAGCGACATGTAACGTGAAGACTGCTTTTTGTCGCCATGTTGTGCCGCATCAATGCTTTCAAAGGCAAAAAAGTCTGAACGAGGAGCTTGCACTCCTACACGATTCATTGCAGGGTCAAGCCAATAAGGCACTTTTGACTTTTGTGCCTCACATGTCAGAGCACTCATTGCAACAAGACCTAATAATATAGCTTTTTGCATGATATGTAATGTTTAAGGATGAATATTGTTGTAATAAAATTTTTCTGATTTTAAATAGGTGCTTAGGGCTATTGGCGATGGAAAGAGTTTGCTACTTGTATTGCTTTAACAATGCATAGGCCTTGTAAAGCCCCAACTGTCCAGCCTTGCTCAAGTCGGCATTTGCTTTGTCATGCTGCCCTGATTGCTTGTAAAGTATAGCACGATTGTAATAAGCCTCGGCCAATCGTCCGTCAATACGTATGGCTTGCGTAAATGCGTCTATGGCTTGGTGCGTGGCTTTTTGTAAAGCATACAGACACCCCAGGTTATACTGCACATAAGCATTTTGAGGCGAGCGTTTGGTTGCTTGGTTTAAGTCGTGCAAGGCCAAAGCCAAATGTGATTTACGCTGTTGTGCCTCAATGGTTGAGGTGTTGATGCTATGTGCCAACACGTTACTACGCTGCATCAAAGCTACTACTGAGGTTGAATCGGTTTGCAATGCACGATTTACCTCATTTAAAGCTGATGTATAGTCATATTTGGCCAGCGCTATTGACGATAGGAATAATGCACGCTGTAAGGGGGTGCACTTAGCATCAACGCGCTCAAGTTGGCGTTCATCAGTTTGCGCATTCTGTGCACTATTTGTTGTTGTTTCAGCAACCAAGCCATACACACGCAATGAGGTGTCGGCCACTCTGTATTTATTCATTTCGGGCATGAAGCCTACTGAATGGTAACCTTGCACATAAACTGGATGAAATGCTGGAGCAAACATAGGCAAGAGTTCGTCGGATGCATGCTCATTTTGCACTTTGCCATAAAAGCGACCAAACACGTTTCGAACCGTGTCGGGGTCTTCTTGCACCAATTGTTTGTATTTGTCTAACGCGTGGTCTGAACGCAAGCGAACTTTTGTACGACTTAAAGGGCGTGCATGCCCCGTAGCCAAATCTAAGTTACGACGTGCTACCACTGTCTCGTCATTCAATGCCCCTTTTATATCACCTAATTTACGACGCAACGATGCACGCTGCATATAGCCATACATAAAGTTAGGGTAAGCCTTAATTAAGCGCGTGTAATCAGCCACAGCCCCTTTATAGTTGCCCACTTGAGCACGCAGTTGTGCTCTGTTGTATATGGCAAGTGTGTTGTTGGGCTCGGTTTTGATGACAAAATCAAAATCTTGAATGGCTCGATTTAAATCACCTACAAACGAGCGCAACAAGCCACGATTATAGTGAGCCACAAAATGCAAAGGTTGGAGTTCGATGGTTCGGTCATAATCAGCTATAGCAAGACCAAACTTGCCCAGAGCATGTCGCGCTTGTGCACGTGCTATGTAAAGTTCAAAGTCTGACGGAAGGTAACGTATGGCTTGCGTAAGACAGGAATCGGCCTGACGAAAATGGTTCTTTGCTAACTCAAAACGTCCCTTAAAACTCCAGGCATTTGCTTCACGCGAATTCTTTACCAACAAAGTGTCTATCCACTTCATAGCCTGCAAGGTATCCTTTTGCTCTAAACGGCTTTGTGCCTTTACCATGTAAGTGCGATAGTAATTGGGCCATTTATGCAGCATGTAATCGAGGTCGGCATCAGCTAACTGATACTTCTTTAACTGTAAATAGCACAAGGCTCGATTGTAACGTGTTGCTTGATCGTCAGGCATGTTTTTTATTACACGCGTATAATCGGCCACGGCCCCTTCAAAGTTATCCATGTGTATGCGGCACAAACCGCGTAGTTGATACACCTCGGTAATAAAAGGGTTAAGGTCAATGCTCTTTGAACAATCGGTTTCAGCTCCGCGGTAGTCCTCAAGCGTAAACTTGGCATAAGCCCTATAATAATAAGGCGATGACAAGAAGGGCTTGCTCTCAATAGCTTGATTAAAGTAATGAATGGCTGTTAAATAATCATCTACACTCAGCGCGTTTCGCCCCATGTTTGTTACCATTTCAGCATCAATCTGCGCTACCAACCGATAAGGATACACCATCAGCAAAAACAATAATGCGACAAGTGTACCCTTGTGCCGTAGCACGCTGAATACACTTGTCGCATAATATGTTCTTAACAGAGAATACACCATATATATATTATATGTGTAGGTGTTCAACACAATAGGGGTAACAACCTAATGAACTAATCAAAACTTTTCAGACGAAGTGAAATGTTGTACTTTTGTCTCTTCTATAATCAGTCATTACCCTTAATTCATTTACTTAGGACACTTTACCTTGTATGAACAACGGAACTTACCCTTGAGCATTTGATTAAGTTTGCCACGCACCATTTGCTTGCGCAAGGGCGAGATGCGATCAATAAATAGGTGAGCATCTAAGTGGTCAAATTCGTGTTGCATAACGCGTGCTAAGTAACCATCCACCCACTCATCATGTTCAACAAAATCCTCATCCATGTACTTAACATGAATGCGTGTAGGACGACGAACAGGTTCATTTATGCCAGGCAGACTGAGGCAACCTTCATCCATCAACTTTGTTTCGCTATCATCGTACTCCAAAATGTGAGGATTTATGTATGCCTTATTAAAGCCCTCGTATTCAGGATAATCATCCTTTAACGGATCGAGCGTAATAACGACCAAACGAATGGCTTTACCAATTTGCGGAGCAGCTAACCCCACTCCATCGCTATGGTACATAGTTTCAAACATATCGGCAATTAGCTGCTTAAGTTCAGGATAATCGGGGGTTATATCAACCGACTCCTTACGCAACACGGGCATGCCGTAAGTATAAATAGGAAGAATCATTGTTGTTTTGTTTTTTTTGCAAGCAGTTTTTGCCGATTTTATTGCTGAAGGCATAATGCACACATTAGCATTATTGGCCAATGTTGCACTCCACCACTCTTTTCTTTTCAGAGACGGCTTTCCATATAATTTTGCAAAATGATGCAAGCACTTATTTCATCCACCAGTCCTTTGTCATTTTGCCTACGCTTTTTACCTATTCCGCTATCTAAGATAGCACGATGAGCCAAAACTGAAGTAAAGCGTTCGTCATACAATTCCACAGGAATGTGAGGCAAGCACTTTTTCAACTTCTCGACAAAGGCCAACACACGCTTTTGGTTTTCTGAGGGTTGTCCATTAGGCTGTATTGGTAACCCCACGACAAAACGTTCCACCTGTTCGTGCGATGTATAATCCTTTAAGAATTGTAGCAGCTGATGTGTTTCAACTGTAGTTAGCCCATTTGCAATAATTTGTGATGGATCTGTAACGGCTAAACCTGTTCGCTTTTTTCCATAATCAATTGATAATATGCGCATTTTATGAGGCATATAGATTAGATACTTTGCAAAGTGAGCAGGCATTATGTGTGATATTGAAGTCGCCTAAACTTTTATGACGAAGATGAGATTAAAAGTTTAGACGACCTCATTACCTACTTATACAAATGTGCAAACAGCAACCATTATTCACGTAAAATAAGGCAACAATTTGCACATTCGCACATTTGCAATGTCATCAGCACATTCACAATGAGCACATGTGAATGTACACTTATTACTTAATCATGTCACATCCCATGTAAGGCTGTAAAGCCTTTGGTATGCGTATACCTTCAGGAGTTTGGAAGTCTTCAAGCAAAGCAGCTACAATGCGTGGCAATGCCAAGGCTGAGCCATTAAGTGTGTGACACAAGTGAATCTTTTTATCAGCACCACGATAACGGCATTGCAAGCGATTAGCTTGATAAGTATCAAAGTTGGATACAGAACTTACCTCTAACCAACGCTTCTGTGCTTCGCTGTATACCTCAAAATCGTAGCAGATGGATGAAGTAAAGCTCATGTCACCGCCACAAAGACGAAGAATGCGATAAGGCAACTCTAACTTTTGCAACAAGCCTTCAACGTGAGCCAACATTTCTTGATGTGACTGTTCTGAGTGTTCAGGCTTATCAATACGTACAATTTCAATCTTTGAGAATTCGTGCAAACGATTCAAGCCACGCACATCCTTGCCATAGCTACCAGCTTCGCGACGGAAGCATTCAGTATAGGCACAATTCTTAATAGGAAGCTGATCCTCGTTCAGAATTACATCACGATAAATGTTGGTTACAGGCACCTCTGCTGTAGGAATCAAATAAAGGTCATCCACCTCGCAATGATACATTTGTCCTTCCTTGTCGGGCAACTGTCCAGTACCATAACCTGAAGCTGCATTAACAACCGTTGGGGGCATAATTTCAGTATAACCTGCCTCACGTGCCTGGTCAAGGAAAAAGTTAATCAATGCACGCTGCAAGCGAGCACCCATGCCTATGTATACGGGGAAACCAGCACCTGAAATTTTCACACCTAAGTCAAAGTCAATGAGATTATACTTCTTAGCCAACTCCCAATGGGGCAAAGCATCCTTAGGCAAAACGGTATCATGGCCACCTGTTTTAACCACCAAGTTGTCATCAGCGCACGTACCTTCAGGCACAATGTCATAAGGCACATTCGGTATAGTGTAAAGCAAGTTACGCTTATCTTCCTCAGCTTGCTTCATTACTTCCTCTAACTCCTTGCTACGAGTTTTGATGGTAGCCACCTCGGCCTTTGCTGCCTCAGCCTCATCCTTCTTACCCTCTTTCATAAGGGCACCAATGCTCTTTGAAATAGTTTTAACCTTTGCATTCAAGGCATCTAATTCAGACTGAGCTTCCTTGCGTTTATTATCGAAGGCTAACACGCCATCAATAGCCTCGCGTGCGCCTTTAAAGTGCTTCTTTTCCAAGCCGCGAATTACGGCTTCCTTATCGTCGGTAATTTGTTTGATAGTAAGCATAGCTTTCCTTTATTTATTTATTATGTGCGCAAAAGTAATAATTTTTTATGAACTATGGCTGTTATGATATACAAAACAAAAGTTTTACATGCAACTTTATTTACCCAGGTTTTACCATAAGTAGGTGTTCGAATTTATTTTATGTTATCGATAGATATTATTTTCACATTGAAAGTACTTTCTCGGGGCGCAGATGTTTCCTTCAATGTAAAACTATTTTTGAACACCGACTTAACTTTGTTATAACGATGTATGTTTTACGCGTTGGCGGAATTAGTAAACAAGTTGACAAGTTAACGGGTTAA
>SAMEA3663105__coassemble_867_pt1 | contig 11720 bp, 7 predicted proteins | sample SAMEA3663105__metabat2_low_PE_034 | metagenome-assembled genome bin SAMEA3663105 (sample SAMEA3663105) | pig gut metagenome | biome: pig gut; feature: pig-associated habitat; material: faeces | place: Denmark | collected 2012
CTGTTAACCCGTTAACTTGTCAACTTGTTTACTAATTCCGCCAACGCGTTTAAGTGAGATACTGATATTATTGTTGTCCGCTAAAGATACTTTTCAAGGTATTATAAGAATAAATGGAAAGTATATGAGAGATACTTGGTAAAGTAATTAACTGAGGTGTTATTGGCTTGTTGGTAGTTTATGAACCTAATTGCGTGAAATGTGATAAAACACTAAACGGGGTGCAAGTTTCCATGGTTAACTTGCACCCCGTTTAGTGTAGGTGTGTTATTATGCCTCAGACTGTGCAGATGTGTTATCCGTCTTTGGCTTGTTGCCTTCTGCACCACCACGTCTACGACGATGGTTGCGTTTGCGCTTAGTAGCCGCTGCTGAGCTATCGTTAGTGCTGTCGGAAGGTGTTACCTTATCTGTGACTTTGTTAGGCTTGCTATCGGCCTTATTTTCGCCTTCAGGGGCTACTTTCTTTTTGTAGTTGCGACGTTTGTGCTGATTACGCTTTGCATTGTGCTGCTTAGGTGTGCTTTCAGCATGAGATGGTTGTGTGTTGGCATAGTCCAACTCTTCATCGTCCAATAATGCCAATTGAGAGTCGTGCTCTGTGCCAAACATGAGGTCATCAAACGATAATGGACGGGCGGTGAGTGTTTGCAATTCATCGTCATTGTCGTCGTTATTGTTCTCAGTAGTCTCTGTGTAAGGCATTGCATTATCAATAGAATCCTGCTCAGCTATGGTTGCTACGTTCTCCTTTCTTGTGGAAGCTGTAGTGTTCTGTAGCTGTGGGGCAGCAACATACTCATCGTTGCTATGTTCTTCAGCCTCTTCAGTAGCCGTTAAGTCCTCTTTAATAATAAAAGTCTCGTCTGCTACGGTAGGGGCTGGTGAGTCGTTGTCGGCAGGAGTCGTTTCCTTCTCAACAGGCATTGATGCCACTTTATTCACTTCGGTTTGTGTAGACTCAAAGTCTGATTCAGAAATAACATCAACAGCTTCAGCCTCGTTTTTAGCTGCTTCCATCTCTATTTCAGCGGTTTCAGCTTCCATTTGAACCTCAGTAGCCAAATCATCAGCTACGTCTGCTGCTAAGGCTTGAGCAGCATCGTTGGTAAATGCAGCAGCTTGTTCCTCCATCACATCTTGCTCAATTGCTTGCTCTTGCAGCGTTTCGTGGCAAACCTCAGCTTTAGCACGAGCCGTAAGTGCTTGCATGAGAGCATTGATTTCGGTGTGGGGTGGAGTAGTAGTTTTAGGAGTGGCAATGGCTTCTGTGTTGATGTCAGCATTCACCGATTGTACCTGTTGGGTGTCAGTCACGTCGGCAGTATGTGCTGTGGTAGCCTCTTCAGCATTCATTTCAGGCAGACTGCTCGCTGCAGGAGTGACATTGTCTAACTGTTGTGCTGCCTGTGCAGCAGCTTCAGCTTGCGCCATGAGTTCCTCCTCATGTGCCAAGCGTTCAGCCTCTAAGCGAGCCTTTTCAGCCTTAGCTTTGCTCTCAGCCTTTAGGCGAGCCAAGCGTTCAGCTTCGGCTTTAGCCTCTTCAGCCTGCTTGCGTTGTTGCTCTGCTTCAGCCTTCGCCTTTGCCTTTTCAGCATCTTGGCGCTTGCGCTCAGCTTTGGCACGTTGCCGTTCCACCTCGGCCACGCGTTCAGCTTCACGCTTTTCGGCCTTTTCTTCAGCAGTAGTGGTGCCTTTGTTTACACCTTTAACAGCGTCGCCAACGGTTTTAGGTCCCCGATTGCGAGTGCGCTTTTTGCGCAACTTTTCATCAGCCTCTTTTAGTTCATCCTCTTGAGGCGGAGTGGGTAAACCGTTTTCTTCGCAGAATTCGGTGGTAACCTCTTCAGCTTGAGGCGGAGTGTCAATCACTTCAAAGGTAGCTGAGGCGTCGTAAGCAGTGTCGTAAGCCTCGTCTGACTCGGTTTTAGCCCTTTTGCGCTCTTCGAGTACTGGAGCATTATCAGTTTTACTATTTTTGCGACCATCGTTGTTACCAACCTTGGTTTCAATTTCGTCAATTTTGGGCAGAGCAAACGATTCTTCAGCCTCCATAGCTGTGCGCTTTTCCTTAGCACGGAATATGCTGTCGTAGGTCTTAGGTTCACGTCGCATACGAGTGAGGGCTTCTTTCGAGGCTTCTTGTTGGCTTTCTTTTTTTGAACGTCCGCTACCGCGTGCTATGGTGATACCTTCGAGCGTGATGACTGTGCGGAATCCTTTTTCTGTACTATCAACAGAACTATCTTTAAAGTTAATGTTGATGCGGTTCTTTTGGCTCCATTCCAACAGTTTACTCTTAAAGTTTACCTCTTTTTGTGCCACAGAGTCAATGTCAACGTAACGTCCAATAACTCGGTTGGTAATGAACCAATGGCAGAACTTGTAGCCGCGGTCAAGGTAGATGGCTCCCATCAAGGCTTCGAAGGCATTGCCACCAATGTTGGTGTGGCTCATGCGTGTGCCTTGTGCTGCTAAAATGAGTTTTTCGAGTCCCATGTCGGCTGCTAAGCGGTTCAAGGCTTCGCGTTGCACAATTTTAGAGCGGGTTGAAGTAAGGAATCCTTCGCGCTTGTTGGGAAAGTGACGGAACAGAATGTCGCTCACTACGGTTTCAAGCACCGCATCGCCTAAGTATTCTAAACGTTCGTTGTTAAGTGGTTTTGAAGTGTTCTCGCTGCGTGGTTTACGGTCGCGGCGGTCTTTAGGGCCTCCTTTACGATCTTTGCCGCTATTGTTGCCTTTGTTTTCGGTGTAGTGTTGGTAAGCCAACGACTTGTGTGAAAAGGCAATGCGGTAAATTTCAATGTTATGCGGATAGAAGCCCAATATGTCATAAAGTGCCGAAAGAAACTCCTTGTTTTTGCGGAAGGGAAGTTTCATTCGGTCAAACAGATTGAGAATCATGTTGTTTGTTAAATGAAAGTGTGGGAGTAAAAGGTTCTTTTGCTTACTAATAATTCGTTGGCAAAATTTGTATACAAGTTGACAAGTTAACGGGTTAATGGTTGAACAGTTTAACAGGTTAACGGTTTGACAGGTTAACGGGTAAGTTGGCCAAGTTTTTTAGCTTCAGAACATTCAGACCCTAAATCAACTTGTCAACCCATTAATTAAGTATACTGCCAACGGGTTACTAATATGAAAATGCGCAAATGTGCAAATGTGCAAATGCATTTTGTAGGACAATGTCTACGGGTAGACATTCTTCATTTATATTTGCACATCTGCACATCTGCACATCACGCCATTAGTTTCGCAGAACCTGTGTTACATTAAGCTTCGTACTTCTTAACAATGCAGCAAGCATTGTGGCCACCAAAGCCAAATGTGTTGCTCAATGCTGCACGTACGGTACGCTTTTGTGCCTTATTAAAGGTAAAGTTGAGGTTGTAGTCAATATTTTCATCACGATCGTCCTCTTCGTGGTTGATAGTAGGAGGCACAATGTCGTTTTGAACAGACAAGCAGCATATTAATGCTTCAACAGCACCAGCGGCACCGAGCAAGTGGCCCGTCATGCTCTTGGTTGATGAAATGTTGAGTTTGTAAGCGTGTTCGCCAAAGAGTTGCTTAATAGCTTTCACCTCTGAAAGGTCGCCTACAGGAGTTGAAGTGCCGTGAACGTTGATGTAGTCAATGTCCTCAGGTTGCATTTCAGCATCTTCAAGAGCTGCTTTCATAACGAGGTTAGCACCCAAGCCTTCGGGGTGTGAAGCGGTGATGTGGTGAGCATCGGCTGACATACCTGCACCTGCTACTTCGCAATAAATTTTAGCACCACGTGCCTTGGCGTGTTCCAATTCTTCAAGAATCAAGATACCTGCACCCTCACCCATGATGAAACCATCGCGGCTGGCACTAAAAGGACGTGAAGCATGTGTGGGGTCATCGTTGCGAGTTGAAAGTGCGTGCATGGCATTGAAACCACCTACACCACAAGGCCAAATAGCTGCTTCGGCACCACCAGTAACCATGGCATCGGCTTTGCCCAAGCGAATCAAATTGAAGGCATCGGCCAAGGCGTTGGTTGATGAAGCACAAGCTGAAGTAGTGGTGTAGTTGGGGCCGTGGAAGCCATACTGAATAGAAATTTGACCTGCAGCAATGTCAGCAATCATCTTAGGAATGAAGAAGGGGTTGAAACGGGGTCCAGCCTCTTTGTTAACAGCATAGTTGCCAGCTTCTTCCTCAAAGGTGTGAATACCACCGATACCTACGCCCAAAACAACACCGATGCGGTTTTTGTTAACTGTTTCAAGGTCCCAACCGCAGTCTTTGATAGCCTCCATAGCAGCAACGAGTGCATACTGCTCGTAAAGGTCCATCTTGCGAGCCTCTTTGCGGTTAATAAAGTCAGTTGCGTTAAAGTTCTTTACCTCGCAAGCAAATTGGGTTTTGAACTTTGAAGCATCGAAGTGAGTGATAGGGCCTGCACCGCTTACACCATTCTTAATGTTTTCCCAAGTTTCGGGCATAGTGTTACCTACAGGGGTGAGGGCGCCAAGGCCTGTTACAACTACTCTTTTGAGTTCCATAATGAAAGTTGAATGTTTGTGTGGTTGGTTGGAACACGCTGCTCTGAATGTGCCGCACCTTGGTGTGCTTGTGCAAAAACTCTTTTGCTGCGAAAGTTTAAGTAGGCCAACGTTATGCAACGTTTAGAAGATTAGTACGCCGTGTGCCGTTGTTGAGAGTGGTGCAACACTTACTCACTAATCTGCTAAATGGCTCGTTCGCTTCGTAGCCCAAATGCCTTTCGTTTTGAAAGAAAAGAATAATTGCAGCGAACTTTAAAAAGGGGCTTAGCCGCGTGTTGAAACTAAATGTTTGTTTATTGAGGTAGCGCCATTTATGCGCAATGTCCACTTAACAAATTAACGTTTAACGTGCACTCGTCAAGCCTCACGGCCCAAAGGGCAGCGACGCCGACGCGGAACGTTAAACGTTAATTATGTAATGTGAGTGTCGTCGTATGACAAGCCTTGATTACTTGTTGACGTTCTCTTCGATGTAAGCGATAGCGTCACCAACGGTAGAGATCTTTTCAGACTTATCCTCAGGGATAGTGATGCCGAATTCCTTCTCAAACTCCATGATGAGCTCTACAGTGTCGAGTGAATCAGCACCGAGGTCGTTAGCGAAGCTTGCTTCGTTTTTTACTTCAGATTCGTCAACGCTGAGCTTGTCAACGATGATAGCCTTTACTTTTGCTTCAATATCAGACATAGTTTCTTATTGTTTATTTAATGAATTATATGCTTTTGAATTAATTTACGCGTGCAAAAGTAATGCTTATTCCTAATACTGACAAACTTTTGACTTAAAAAGATGTGATTTATTGCACGTTTCTTTTGTTTTTGTGCGAATTCTTGCATTTAAGCAGAGAATCAGTGTGCATTACGCACATACACAGATGCTTATAGCTATGGCTAAGTTTGCTCATGAGTAAGCTACATTCCCCAGGTTCCTGGCATGCAAGAGGTTTCCACTATTTTCTCGGCTGCATCGGGCAAGTTGGGGAAGAAGTCTATGCCTGTAAGTGTTTCAAGTTGATTAACTGATATGGCGTGCGTCTTTATCTCACTTAGTGGGGCTTTGTTTTTATAGTTATAGCCGTAATCTTTGTGCTCCATCCAAAAAGCGATAGAAGAGTAGGTACCATTCTTCACCTTGAGCAGAGCAACATAGTAGTATTTCGGTACAGCTACTTTTTTCCCACCTGATCGTGATACGTAGTCCATGATTTGGTTGCTACGAATTGTACCACCTTTTACTACGTAGAGTGTATCAGCAAAAGCAGCATTGCGCCCTAAGTCCTGTACAAGTTTTTCAAGCGTAATCCAATAACCTTGGTTAAACGAACTGAGCTGTGGTGACATATTGGTCATGTAAAAGGTTTGTTTATTAGCCGTTGTGCTATATAAACGATCGGCCGAAGCACAAAGGTGACCACGGTCGTAGAGACGGCCAAAACCATTATAGCCAATATGATAGGTGGAACTCAGACTGGGGTCATCTTGAAAAGGCTCATCAGAACGTCCTGTCATTTTAGAGCGCGTATTGCCATCGAAGCGAAAAGCCACCCAACGGGAATGTAATTTTTCTTTGTCGTACTCCAATTCGTAGGTAACAACGTTTTTGCCGTTTACCAGTGTGGTGTGATCAATGAGTACGGTAGAACCATCGGTAAGTACGCGTGGAGTTTCCATGCGTGCTGTGATGCTTGATGTGGGCTGATAATTACCACCGCCTGGGTTGGGATTGTCCCATGCGTGGTCTTCGTCGCAAGAGTAGATAGAAAAAACTACAATAAATAGAGTTATGACAAACAGAAATTTGCTTGCGACAGTTTGAATGTATTTATTATTAATTGTGTTGTTCATGAGGAAAATAGGTGCTTGAGGAGCACACACGGATGAGTACTTCCCAAGCACCTAATAATTAATTAATAGGAGTGTTACTCTATCGGCTATTTTACTTTATTACGCGATGAATAGCTGAAGCAGCGATACCGCCATTTGCTGTAACTACTGAGAAATCATCGATTAACTTATCTGATGCTTTAGCATAGCTTGTGGTCTTTGGATTCATTACCACAAAGTTTACAGTCGTTGTGGCATCAAGCGTAAATTCATAAGTAACCAATGTCCATTCATCCGTTGTTGTTGCGTAGTTACCATATTTGTAAGAGTCACCGCCTGCAATTTTACCGTCATCGCCTACAATCGCATAGCCCAATCTTACTTGACCTGCACCCTTTACATACATACTAATGGTGTATGTGCCAGGGTTGAGTTTGTACTCCTTAGAGCCTAAGCGCTTATTGCTGCTTTCGTTCCCAGCTACTAAAATAGCATATTGTCCTGAATGTGCAGTAGTGCTTTGTGAAGTTGTAGCATTGCCTGCCGAGGTAGTTGATTTCCAATCATCGCATTTGCCATCAGTCCAATTCTCAAACCCTCCATTTGCTATGATGTTGGTACCTGTGGGTTGGTCGGGATTAGAAGGTGTTTCACCGCCTTCAGTTGTGCCATTGCTCATTGGCGTACCATTACCCGTGATGGTAAATTCATCAACTTCCCAAGTACCAGAAGCTTCGCTCGTGCTGGTGTACTTGTAGGCAATACGTACATTTCCTTTACCACAAAAAGCAGCTAAGTCAATGGCACCAGCGTCAGAGAATGTCCAGCTATTGCCTTCGGGGAATGAGGGTACATCGAGTTTTGTCCATGTAGCAGTAGTTACATCGCCAGCATAGTCAGTTGAGGCCCATACTGAGTACATCTCAGCAGGGATGCCTGGCTCTATTTTATTGACAGCCTGACGGAAGTTGAGCGTAGCTACAGTGCAGTCGCTCAAGTTGATAGCGGGTGATACAGCCCAAGCTTCACTCGGGTTGCTTTTACTATTGGCATAAGCCGAAGCCTTGAGATACCCCTTGCTATTGTACACATCTTGTTTCCACACGTAAGTGAGACCTTCACCCAGCGATACGTTTTGGAAAGTGAAGCCATCGGCACTGGTATCAAAGTTGGCAGCAAAGATAGTTTTGGTTTCACCTGTATTGCCACCATTGTTATTGCCCGAGTTGTTGATGTCATAAGGTGCGGGCACGTCTTCGCAAGCAGTAAATGTAGCCAACGAAAGGGCTGCTGCAGCAAGACAGAAAATATATTTATTCATAATGTTATGTGTTTGCTGTTAGAATATATTGATTAGTCGGCCGACATATCATTGGTGTCGCGTAGTTGTACTTGCCAATTGCTGTAGTAACTCAAAATTCCAGTGAAGGAACGAGCATTGTCAGGCAGTTCAATGAATGATACGCGGTTCTTGGTAGAGGTGCGAAGGGCTACGGTAGAGCCATTGCCGAGGTCAATGTCGCGATCAACACCAAATCCATCATCGTGCAATTCATATGGGCCAAGAATCTTTTTTCCATTGGCCGAGAGCGTTTCGGTGAGTCCTTCTACTCCAGTAGCGGTACCCTTTTCGGGAGCAGTTGAAGCTTGTTTGATAGTACCGCGTACAGTGGCAAGCATAGGAGTGTTTTCATACGTCTTGTTGGCCGAAGCGCGCAACCAAGCGCAACCTGCAGCATCGCTTTTGTCTACGGGTACGAGTTCTGGTGCATTCGCATCGGGCTTCCCTACGAGCTGTACGTTGGTCTTCAATGTGTTGAAGTCCATCGGGCCAAGGTTGATATTGTTCGACGATGTCTTATAAGGTGTGCCAATGCGTGGAGTCTTACTATAAACACCCACGTAGAGTCCCTTTAAATTAATCTTAACGCGCTGTCCGAGTTTGAAATAGGGGTAGAGCGCGGTGTTGCGCACAGCAAGAATAATGCTCTGGTCGTGAGCAGGGTTAGAGGCAGGTTGGCTGTTGTCGATGTTGCGGATGAGTAGTGTTTGATAAAGATTGCCGCTTACATCGTTAGCGCAAACCACACCTTCGATGATTATGTCCTCATTGACCTTAGAGTGCCAGTTTGAGGAATTACGTGAATAGTCGGCACCTGTGCTATTTTGGCAATATTTTGCCTTTACATCAAGAATGGTTGCGTTCACCTCGCCAATATCGGTGGGGCTGGTCACAATGTAGTCATCGGTGTTAGGCGCATCGTGGTCATCCATGCACGAGGTAGTGCCGAATAGGGTGGCCATTGCCGCAACTGCTATGATTGATAAAAACTTCAGTTTCATTGTTGTTTGTCGTTTGCAGAATTAATTTAGAACTTGAAGCCGATATTCAAGAAACCATTAATGGCATTAGCATAGTAGTACTTAGAGTTCTTTGAGAACTTGTATGCTCTGTCATTTCCAGTATTGTAGCTATCTGAGCGGTTTTGCTCATAGCCACCCGTCTTGAGGTTGCGGTTATTAGTGATGTTCTGTACAGAGAGGTTGATGCTGAGGCTTTTGCCCTTCTTCAAACGGATGTATTTACCAATAGAAGCATCGAGCATGAAACCGCCTTTAGCCTTCTCTTGCTTGGGAGCGTAGGTGTCAACTATCTTACCTGCTTGATCATAGAAGATGCCACCATAGTTGTCAAGATCCGTCTTTTTTATATTGCCATAGCTCAAATTTCCTGCGGCATCAACAGCGGGTGTGTATTTACCTTTTTCATTATTAATAATCGACTTCGACAAGCGGCGATATTCTGAGAAGTCAATATATACGCGGTCGTAGTAGTTCAGATTTGCGCTGAAGAACCATCCCTTTACGTTATAGTCAAAACCAAGGCTAACTACAGCCATCGGACTTCCGCTTTCGCGCATACCCTTAGCTAAAACAAATAGAGGAGTAGTTTCTGTTTGGTTAGTCACGGGGTTAGTCCATGAGTTAAGCGTTTGGAGGGTAGCAGCGCTCGAACCCTCATAAGCTACTTGCGCGTAGGGGTTGTTCACGTATTTGGCTTCACCATAGGTACCAATCAAGTTGACTGCAAAGTTTGATGTAATTTGGTAGGTGAAAGCAGCTTCCACACCATAGTGCTCGCGGTCAATGCCCGTCATGGTGAGGTAGGTGAAACGTGACTCATCATCGTTGTAGAAAGCAGTTTGTTCAACACCACTACTTAAATGAGCATAGTAACCGCTGACTTTACCCGAGAAGTTACCAAAGCGGAATTGGTATGAAAGGTCAGTGTGGAAAATGTTCTCGTTGGTAAGATTGTTCACAAAATCATTCTGCATACGTGGAGCCACAAACGAGTTGCGTGCCAATGGAGCATCGCTTTCAGCACCGAAGTTTAAGCTCAGTATATGTGAACCATTAGGACGGAATGTTAAACCGAAACGTCCGCCACCACCAAGGAATTTACTCTTACCGCTCTTGCCGTAAGAGTTGTCAGCTGCACGTCCATTGCGCATTAAGCCTTCGCGTTGCATGAGTGTACCTTCGGCAAATGCCTGCAAGTTATATTGCCATTTACCTTCATTGTACTGATAGAGACCATAAGCACGGGCTTTATCTACAAAAATGTTGTAGTTGTAACCAAACTTATCGTCAACACCCACTTTGCGGTTAGGGTTGTTCAAGTCGTTCTGAGCCTCTTGGCTGTTGCGACCATATTCGTTAGCAGCAAATTTGTCGTAGTCAGTAAAGGTTGTACCGCCCAACATATCGGCCAAGGTTTTGTAGTGCATACCCTTGGTGTGGTTATATTGGAAACCTACGGCATACTTGTGGTGCTGATTGATTTCGTGATTGAATAAGGTGTTGAAAGTCTCCACCATTTGGTTGTTGTGTCGACGTTCTTGATAGTAGAGCGTTTCATCACCTTGCTCAGCTGCTGCACGGTTAACGGCATACATACGATCCCAATCCACTTGTCGGTGAGCCTTGCTCGATGTCCAGTAATCGTAGAGCTTGTTCCACCCCTCAAGAGCCCATGCGCCTTCTGCACTATTCAGAAAATCAGCATCGTTCATTTTGGGGTCATACACATTAAAGATAGAACTGGGCAAGTTTTTGTAATAGTCAGGACGTGGGTCATAAGCGTTGCCATTCCAGCCCAAAGCCGTAGAACTATACATAGAATACTTAAAGCCAGCTGCGGTAGTCAACTTCATGTTGTCGCGCATCTTCCAATCCCAAGTAAGGATAGCAGTAGGTTCAAAGTCGTTAACTACACGTGAGTTACGCTTTTTGCCACCTTGATAACCCCAGTTAGGGTTGTAGTAGTGTGAGTTAGCTAACCAATAAGCCTCCTCAGTTGAAGCTCCTTGCTGACCACGTTCAGTAGGTGAGCCAAAGGTAACGAACGAAAGAGCATGCTTAGTGCCAAAACGCTTTTCAGCTGAGAGGAAATAAGAGAGTGAGTTGTAGAACGTACCCTCAATAACACCCTCGTTGGCCCAACGATAACCTACCAATCCGGCAAAGGCCCAACCTGAAGGCAACAAGCCCGTGGCGTGCGTAAACATGCCGCGAGCTACATAGTTGCGGTTGCATCCCGAAAGGGTAAGTTTGTTACCTGCAGCAAACTGACTGGCGCGCGCGTTAACACTTGTACCACCTCCAATGCCAGCAATGCCGAAGGTGTTGTAGTCGTAGGCTGTAACCCCCTCTTGGTTACGGGTAGCATCGTTCATGCCGCCCACCATGCTGTAACCAAAACGTCCCATCTCAAGGTCGTTGAGTTGAAGACCGTTCATGTAATAGTTGTTATACATGTTGTCGTAACCACGCACACGGAAACGCATGGGGCTAAACAAGTAGCCCACCTCCGAGTTATAAGGGTCACTCTTGGCACCCATAATGGCCGACACAGCTTGTGAGGCATCATTATCCTCGTCAAGCTGCGACTCGGTAAACGTAAAGTCCGAGTTGTCGATGTTTAGGGTGTCAGCGGGAGCTTGTGCCCATGCGCCAGTGGCCATGAGCAAAGCAGCTGCCGTAAGTTTTACACCTTTTGTCATGTAAAATAAAGTATTAGGGAATATGTAATGTGTTAGTTAATTTGCGCATTCCTATTTTTTAGGCCACACTTTGTCTGTTTAGGTTTTAAAATGCGTATCTACACATTGCACTTCGTTATGATTATGTTTCGGTGCAAATTTACGAAAAAATACATGGTCTTGTTTTACATTTATATGAAAAATCAAACATAACTTAGTTTTGGCTGTGTAAACAAGTTGTTAAAAGCCTATCAATACGCGTTGGCGGAATTAGTAAACAAGTTGACAAGTTAACGGGTTAACAGGTAAG
>SAMEA3663105__coassemble_870_pt1 | contig 11682 bp, 7 predicted proteins | sample SAMEA3663105__metabat2_low_PE_034 | metagenome-assembled genome bin SAMEA3663105 (sample SAMEA3663105) | pig gut metagenome | biome: pig gut; feature: pig-associated habitat; material: faeces | place: Denmark | collected 2012
ACCTGTTAACCCGTTAACTTGTCAACTTGTTTACTAATTCCGCCAACGCGTTAATGATATGAATTGAACCTGTATTTTTGCCGCTTTTGAAACCTTCGCTCAGTCACATTGCTCGTTATGACCCCCTTCGGTTCCCCCGTTATCGGGGGACAGAAACCTTCGTTCAGACTTCAAAATTTGCTAAAAATACATGCAAAAATGGCTCAACTTATTTTTTTACCATTACTTATAAGAGAAAATGACTCATGTGTCAGATATAGCAAGGACGGCATTCAGCCTTTGCTAATTTATGACACCTACTTACTGCAATTGAACTTTAAGCACAATGCAGCTACTTAACTTTGTCATAGATGTGATGCTAAAGAACGAAGTATATTTATATTCTCATTCGTCCAACGAATGGTTGGACGAACTTGAGTATTATACTCATTGCCACTTGCATATAGTACTACTTATCGTCCAACCAATTGGTTGGACGAATGAGAGTACTAATATGCATAAGTGTTGAGCATATGCTAAATACCTTTTGAGTACGTAATAGGTAATGCGCGTAAATAGCTTACCCTCTTATCATTCACCCTCATCCTACAAAAGAAGGAAGGCATGTCATCACTTTTTTGTTGTGATGACACGCCTTCCTAATTGATTATATAAAACGTGTTGGCGGAATTAGTAAATATGTTGACAAGTTAATGGGTTAACAAATACATCGCTTATTCTGTTAAAGTCAGAATGGTAAGAAGTTAAAAACTTGACAAACTTACCCGTTAACTTGTCAACCCGTTAACTTGTTAACCTGTCAACCCGTTAACCTGTCAACCCGTTAACTAATTCCGCCAACGTGTAAGAAAGATGTGACTATTCGCCTTCGGTAGTGTGATTATTTGCCGCTTGCAAAGTGTTGAGCATAAGCATACAAATGGTCATAGGTCCCACACCACCAGGTACGGGGGTGATGGCTGAACACAATGGAGCTACGTTGTTGAAGTCGACATCACCGCACAATCTAAAGCCTTTAGAACGTGTGGCATCGGGCACACGTGTAGTGCCCACATCAATAACAACAGCACCAGGTTTAACCATGTCGGCTGTTACAAACCCTGGATGACCTATGGCGGCAATGATGATGTCAGCTTGTTGACAATCCTCCTTCAATGTTGTGCTATGACTATGGCATATGGTTACGGTGGCATCGCCATGTTCCTTTTGCATCATTAACATGGCCATGGGTTTGCCCACAATGTTTGAACGGCCTAATACAACACAGCGTTTACCACTGGTGGCAATGTGGTAGCGACGTAACAACTCCATAATGCCTTTGGGGGTGGCTGGCACAAAACAAGGTAGGCCAATTGACATGCGCCCTACATTGATAGGTGTAAAACCATCAACATCCTTGTTAGGGGCAATGCGTTCAATCACTTTTTGCTCATCAATGTGATGGGGTAGGGGCAGTTGCACAATGAAACCATCAATCATAGGGTCGTTGTTGAGGCGATCAACGCAAGCAAGTAGTTCTGCCTCGGTTACATTATCCTCATACCTAATGAGTGATGACTGAAAGCCACACGCCTCGCATGCCAATACTTTGTTTTTGACATACGTTTCGCTGCCCCCATCGTGTCCTACGAGTACAGCTGCTAAGTGTGGACGTTTGCCACCAGCAGCCACCTGTGCTTTAACCTTTTCGGCAATTTCGGCTTTAATGGTAGCCGCTGTAGCCTTTCCGTCAATTATAATGGGTGATGGATTTTTCATAGTGATAATATGTTAGATGTGTTGTGTGAGTAGGTGATAAAAGCATAGCCTTGTTTAGCCCTAATGTGCAAATGTGCAGATTCTTTTGGTGTGCTAATGTTTGCATTTGTGTGTAATTGAAGAAAAGCTAATTAACACATTCAACATGGGCACGTCAAAAAGAATCTGCACATCAAGGCGCACACGCTGAACGCCGGTGTTCAGCAAATGTTACGTTCTCAAAAAAAGTTACATTTTAGGCATGCCTGGCATTTTGGGCATATGTGCCATCATGCGCCCCATCTTTGAGCCAGTAACCAATTTCATCATTTTGCGTGTTTGGTCAAACTGCTTGATGAGTCGGTTCACCTCTTGAATGTTAGTGCCTGAACCCTTAGCGATGCGGTTGCGACGGCTCTGATTCAATATTTCGGGGTGTTGGCGCTCTTTGGGTGTCATTGATAAAATGATGGCTTCAATGCCCTTGAAAGCATTGTCATCAATTTCAACATCCTTCAGTGCTTTGCCTACACCAGGAATCATGGCAGCAAGGTCTTTGATGTTACCCATCTTTTTGATTTGCTGAATTTGTGCCAAGAAGTCGTTAAAGTCGAACTGATTCTTTTGAATTTTGCGTTGCAACTTGAGTGCTTCTTTTTCGTCAAACTGCTCTTGTGCACGTTCAACCAACGACACAATATCGCCCATGCCCAAAATACGGTCGGCCATACGCTCAGGGTGGAACACGTCAAGTGCTTCCATCTTTTCGCCCGTACCTACAAACATGATAGGTTTGTCAACCACGGTGCGAATTGATAAGGCTGCACCACCACGAGTGTCACCATCAAGTTTGGTGAGTACCACACCTTCGTAGTCAAGACGATCGTTGAACTCCTTGGCGGTGTTAACAGCGTCCTGACCTGTCATAGCATCCACCACAAACAAAGTGTCATCAGGTTGGGCTGCTTGTTTAATGGCCGCAATTTCATTCATCAACTCCTCGTCGACAGCTAAGCGACCCGCAGTATCAATAATGACCGTGTCAAAACCTTTGGCCTTGGCCTCTTGAATGCCTTCGCGCGCAATGACCACAGGGTCCTTCTCGTTGAGGTTCATATAAATCGGAACCTCAATTTGTTCAGCCAACACACGCAATTGCTCAACGGCTGCTGGACGATAGACGTCGCATGCTACAAGCAGAGGCTTACGGCTCTTTTTGCTTTTAAGGTAAAAAGCCAATTTGCCCGACAAGGTAGTTTTACCCGCACCATTTAAACCAGCCATCAAAATGACTGAAGGACGGCTTGATAACTTTAACTCTGAAGCATGGCCACCCATAAGCTGAGCCAACTCATCGTGCACAATTTTTACCATCAACTGGCCAGGCTTAACACTGGTAAGCACGTTTTGGCCTAAAGCTTTTTGCTTTACGCGGTCGGTAAACGACTTGGCTACCTTGTAGTTAACGTCGGCATCGAGCAAGGCTCGACGCACGTCCTTGAGTGTTTCGGCTACATTGATTTCGGTAATGCTACCTTCACCCTTTAATATTTTAAAAGACCTTTCAAGTCTTTCGCTAAGATTTTCAAACATGATTGTGAATATTTTGAGTGCAAAGATAGTGCTTTTCTCTCTCGTTAGCGTATCTTTGCACCTAAAATATTAAAATACTAACACTGTGAATAAATCTCATAAAATGCAAAAAGCTACGCGCACAGTGGCTCAGCCTGTGGGGACTACTGCCTCAAAGCACTGGGGCCAGTGCAAGGCACTAACAGCGCGTAGACTTGTTTATGCAGTGGGCTTTGTAGCCCTTTATTTGTTGCTCGCTTGGGGGTATGGTGATGTTTTAGCCCGTGCAGAGCAAGAGAGCTATGTGTCAACTTCGGCCGACACTATGTACTATTTGTTAAGTCAACCCTTGGGCCATTGGTATGCGTTGTTGCGCTGGCCATTGTTGCTTTTTAAGTGTCCCTGGGTGGGCGCTTTGCTATTAGCTGCGATGTACACGCTTACAGCACGATTGGCTGATGTGGCATTGCGCTTGCCTCGCCAATTTGAAGGTTTAGGCTTTGTTGTACCATTGGCACAAGTGGGGTGGATGATTTGGCGTGGTAGTAATTTATACTACAAGCATGAACCCTCATTGTTTTTGGCTGTGTCGGTGTATGTATTGGTTGGGGTGGCTATACTTGCTTTGGTGAGTTGGCTCATTACGCGCAAACAAGTGCGCAACGTGCCTGCTAAGGTGTATCCCTTAGGGTTGGTAGTGACGCTTGTGCTTACTGCTGCTACAGCTGGAGCTGCACGCTACTTTAATCAAAATGAAATACTCTTGGCACGTATGCAACTGATGCAGTGGCAACAGAACTGGGATGGTATGGTTGATGCTGCACGTTCGGCACAACGCCCCGACCGTGCTGTTGCTGCTTACCATGCAGTGGCACTTGAAGAGCAAGACCAACTGCTTGATGGTGTGTTCGACATACCTTATGACTATCCCAAAGCACGTCTTGACACAATTGATGGTAATGAAGAGTATGGTCAATTTTTGGCCGATTGTAACTATCATGCAGGTTTACTTAACGCAGGCTATCGCTGTGCTATGGACCATGTGGTAATGAGTGGCCCCTCACTTATTAGTTATAAACGCATGGCAGTGTGTGCTTTGCTGAATGGTGAAAAGGCACTTTGTCGTAAATATTTAGCGTTGATTGCTGAAATGCCTTTTGAGAGTGCCTTTGTTGAAAAGTACACGGCTATGCTCAATGATGCTAAGTTGATAGATGATGATGCGGAACTGAAGCATGTGTTATCACTTGCCCCCAGGGAGGACAAGTTTGAACAGAATTATTTGTCACCTTTGTTTTTGGGTTACAACACGGGCTTAAAGCAAGGCTCTGATGCTACCTTGATAACCTCGACAGTAGCATGCTTGTATCAAAAGGACTTGCTGGCCTTTTACTTGCGTGCTCAGTTGTTGGCTCAAAAGGGCATGAACTTGCCTATGTGCATGCAAGAGGCTCTGTGTATTTTGTCATTGAAACACCCTGAGCTGCACATTCAAGAGCAATTTCCGCAAATAGGTCAGTTTGTGCCTGGTAGTGTGAATGCGTTCTTGATAGATGCTAAGCCTTATGCAAAGGACCACTTGGCTTTGCGACATGAACTACGCAAGCAGTGGTTGGGTACTTACATGTATTATTATTATACCGAGAATAATGACCCTGACCAAGTGCGCAAGGAGGTCAAAAATCAATCTGAAGTAAACTGATGAATAAGTCATATATTATTAAAGGTGTGTGTGCCTTGTTATTAGGCGCACTTGTAATGGGGCTGCCCAGTTGCCGCAACACAGAGGCTGTGGTGCCAACTGATGCACAGCAGGTGAGTGAAACGGCTCGCATATATCCTGATTATCGCGATGTGACCATTCCGCCTAACATAGCTCCGCTTAATGTGCAAGTAAAATCGCCAGGTGATGCCTTTGTGGGTTGCATTGAGGGGGCAGGACAGCAGGTTGTTGCTGCTGCTGACAAAGATGGCGTTTTGCAGTTTGACTCACTTGAGTGGAAGCAATTGCTGACTCAGGCTAAAGGCAAGGATTTGAATGTTACGCTTTATGCTGAGCGTGATGGAAAATGGGTAAAGTTTCCGAGTTACAAAATGATGGTGGCTCAAGAACCCATTGATCGCTACTTGTCATACCGATTGATAGAGCCTTCGTATGAACTTTATCGCCAAATGGGACTTTACCAACGTGACTTGGAGAGCTTTAATGTGCATACTATCTATGAAAATAATAGAACGTATGAACGTGACGAGAACCATTGCGTAAATTGTCATAATTACCAAAACTATAGCACACAGCGCATGTTGTTTCATCGACGCGGTGAAGGCGGATGCACTGTGTTTATTGAAAATGGTAAGGTAGAAAAACGTACTATTAAGAGTGACTCTATATTGGCTGGTGCTACTTATCCCACGTGGTATCCTACGCGTAATTGGGTGGTTTTTTCATCGAACCAAACGGGACAGACTTTTCATGTACGCAACAAACAGAAGATTGAGGTGGTGGATTATGGCTCTGACTTGATATTTTATGATGTTGACAAGGCTGAGGTGAAGAGCATTATGCGCACCGATGCTGACTTAGAAACTTTTCCGTGTTGGGCACCTGATGGTAAAAAACTTTATTTTACATCAGCGCACGTACCTGAGTTTGCAGGTAAAAACGATTCTATACGACGTGACCTTGTTATAGCGCTTTATAATAAAATTCGCTACAATGTGATGAGCATGACCTTTGATCCCACAACGCGCACCTTTGGACAACCACAGGTGGAGGTGGACTGCGCTGCGCATGGCAAAAGCGCTGCTGTAACGCGTGTGAGTCCTGATGGGCGTTACTTGCTCTTTACAATGGCTGATTATGGACAATTTCATATATGGCACAACTCGGCTGACTTGTATGTGAAGGATTTGTACACCCATCAGGTGTATCCACTTACTGCAGTTAATAGTAAATGGGCTGATAGCTACCATGGCTGGAGTTCAAATGGCAGATGGCTGTATGTGGCTTCGCGTCGTGATGATGGTTCTTACTCGCGCGTTTACTTTGCCTACTTTGATCGCACTGGGCGTGCACACAAGGCTTTCTTGTTGCCACAGCAAAATCCTTTGCAAAATGTGCTGTTGACTAAAAGCTACAATGTGCCCGAACTGACAAAGGATGCTATAAAGGTGGACGCTACTACTGTGAAGAAGGAAATTGAAAAATAATGCTTCTATAAGTAGGTGTTTAAAATTAGTTGATACGCGTTGGCGGAATTAGTAAACAAGTTGACAAGTTAACGGGTTAACGGGTAAGTTTGCCAAGCTTTTTAAGTTTCCTGTCATTCTGCTTTAGCATAATAGGTGGTGTAAAGCATATTTACTTGTTAACCTATCAACTTGTAAACCCGTTAACCTGAAATTCCGCCAACGGGTTATAAACTAATTTTAAACACCTACTTAAATATATTATATATGTATAGAAAACTAAAGGTAAGACTACTTGCATGGGTTGCTGTAACCTTCATGTCATTGGTGTCGGTGTTGCCGTTGCATGCGGTGTTGAAGGAGCAAAATTTGTCGCAAACGTTGGCTGTGTTACGTGCGGAGTTGGAGTCAGCTTACAAAGAGCAGCAACAAAACATGGCTCGCTATGGCATTATTACGCAAATGCAGCATCAGCAAATGGTGTCGCTAATGCAGCGTAGTGATCAAATAGGTCTGATGCTATACTCGCAAAAGCAGGACTTCACGTTTGACATGACCTATGCTTGTCATGAGGCTACACAACTTTACCTTGAATTTAACAAGCGTAGTGTGCCTTATCAAAAGATATTGGCTCGCATTAACACTGAACTGAATAGGTATAATGCGTTGATAGTCTCATTGCAGTCCATTCCGCCTGTTGTGCAGCAAAATGATGCGCATCCGCAAGTGAAGGTGAAGGGTAAAGGCGAAGTGCCATTGTTAGTAGGTCCACTTTCGATGCCTCGTATGCACCAGCCCGCTGATTCGGCTCATCGTGGCCCCAAGGGGGCAGTGCAGCCTTTTATGCTCGACAAACAAGGACAGGCCAACCGTGCTGCTTGCTTGAAGTTTGCTACGGCTTTGCGTAATAACTTGGATAAATTGAAGGAATCGGTTATTCGCGACAATGAGCATTACAAAATGACTTCGGGCAAACTTAAAAAGCTAAATGATTATGCCTTGCAGCGTTACACAACCATACAACGTAATATTTTTGTAAATGGTGATGCAAACTACTTTGAAATATTAGGGCAGCTGACACGCTACATCCAACTGGCCAAGGCTGATGCTAACGAGAAGTATAACACTGAACATGTTGATGTAAATGGTAAACGACAAGAGGTGAAGTCGCAGTGGCGCGGCCCTATTGTGGTGGGCTTGACTTTCTTTGTGCTCTTCTACATCATTTTAGCTGCTTTGTTGAGCAATGTTATTGTGCGTTGGTTAGTGCCTAAGCGTTATCGCACAGAAGAGTTTATGAAAAAGAAGGTGTGCATTATTTTAGCGGCTGCGATGGTGATATTTGCCATATCTATTATGGTGTGTCGCACGTTTATGTCGCACAACTTCTTCTTGATGGCATCAAAACTGCTTATTGAGTACGCTTGGTTGTTGTGTGCTATATTCATTTCATTGCTCATTCGCTTAGCAGGCGACCAAATAAAAAGTGGATTCCGCATTTACACACCTATAATGTTGATGTCGTTCATCGTCATCACCTTCCGCATCATCTTTATACCCAATAACTTGGTGCAACTCATCTTTCCGCCCATATTGTTGCTCTTTACTTTGTGGCAGTGGCGGGTAATATGTCGTCATAACGACAATATTCCTCGCAGCGATATGTTTTATACCTGGGTGTCGCTTACCATTATGGTGGCTTCAACTTTTGCTGCTTGGTATGGCTATACGCTGCTATCGGTTCAAATATTGATATGGTGGATGTTTCAACTGGCTTGCATTCAAACGGTTACGTGCATTTATGACCTATTGGCGGTTTATGAAGAGCGTTATTTAGTGAAAAAAATTGGTGAGATAAAGCAAACAAGCAAAGCAAAGATTGCACACCTTAATATATTAGAGACTATACGGGTGCGTCATGAAAAGCATATAAACCAAACGTGGTTCTATGACTTTGTGGCCATGGCTGTGGTGCCAGTGGTGGGCGTATTGTCGGTACTGCTTTCTATATGGTGGGCCGCTGATGTGTTTGACCTTACTGCTACGGTTGTTAACATATTCATGTACAACTTCTTAAATGTGGAAGGCGTGGTGCAATTGTCATTGTTTAAAATAGTGTTGGTGGCCTCACTATATTTCATTTTCCGCTACCTGAACTATTTAATCAAGGCTCTCTATCACAAGTATCACAAGTCGAAAGTGGTGGTAAATGGCCAACCCAACTTTACTTTGGCCAATAACATCATTGCCATTTGTGTGTGGGGCTTATATGCCATCATATCAGTTCGCTTGCTTAAAATACCTTCAACGGCTGTGTCGGTTATATCAGCTGGTTTGGCTACTGGTGTTGGTTTTGCTATGAAGGACTTGCTTGAGAACTTCTTCTATGGCATTTCACTCATGACAGGACGTGTGCGTGTGGGTGACTTTATAGAGTGCGATGGAATACGCGGAAAGGTGGATAGTATAACTTATCAAAGCACACAAATCGTTACGGCCGATGGTTGTGTAATAGCCTTCCTTAATAGTTCATTGTTTAGCAAAAACTTTAAGAATATTACTAAGAACCATTCGTATGAAATGGTAAAGGTGCCCGTAGGCATAGCTTATGGCGCTAATGTTGAAGAGGTGCGCACCATGTTGGTGGATGCTGTGAAAGCTTTGATGCAAAAAACACCTGATGGACGCGACATCATTAGTAGCAAAGAGCCCATTAGTGTGGTGTTTGATGAGTTTGGTGACAACAGTGTAAACTTGTTTGTAACATATTGGGTGCTGGTGGAACAAAAGTTTGTTATGACGGGTCAAGTGAAGGAGGCTATCTATAACACCTTGAATGCACATAACATTGAAATACCTTATCCACAACGCGACCTTCACATACGTTCGGTTGAGGTGCCCTTGCAGGTGAACAAAGGCTAACACCGTTTGATGTTTTGGCGTAAAAAAAGCCGTGTTTATAAAAAAATGTACTAAATTTGCTTCGTTTTACCTTATTCGCTAAGTGAATAAGATAAAACGAAGCTTTTATTTTTTTAGCGCATGGGACACGAAGAACAATTTAAATATTTACAACATATCAATTCGCCCGCCGATCTTCGTAAGTTAAGTATCGATGAGCTGCCAGCTGTTTGTGATGAACTGCGACGTGACATCATAAACGAATTGGCTGACAATCCAGGACACTTTGCCTCAAGCTTAGGCTTGGTTGAAATAACCGTAGCCATGCACTATGTGTTTCATACTCCTTATGACCGCATTGTGTGGGATGTGGGGCATCAAGCTTATGGACATAAAATACTGACGGGGCGTCGTGATGCTTTTCATACCAATCGCAAGTTGCATGGCATACGTCCCTTTCCCTCACCTCAAGAGAGTGAATATGACACGTTTGCCTGTGGTCATGCTTCTAACTCTATTTCGGCTGCTTTGGGCATGTCGCTCGCTGCTGTAAAAAAAGGCGAAGACGATAGGCACGTGGTGGCTGTTATTGGCGATGGATCCATGAGTGGAGGTTTGGCTTTTGAGGGATTGAATAACGTGTCAGACACGCCTAACAACATGCTCATTATATTGAACGATAACCACATGAGCATTGATCGTGCTGTAGGAGGCATGAAGGAGTATCTGCTGCATTTGCACACCAGTTCATGGTATAACCGTTTGCGCTTGGGCATATCGCGCAAATTGACGCGTTGGGGCGTTCTGAATGAAAATCGTCGTCGTGCGGTTATTCGTTTTAATAACTCGGTAAAGTCGTTGTTAGCTAATCAGCAGAACATTTTCGAGGGACTTAATATTCGCTATTTCGGTCCGACAAATGGGCATAATGTGATTGAACTTGTGCGCATTTTGAATGAAATAAAGGACATGAAAGGGCCTAAACTGTTGCACCTTCATACACAAAAGGGGTATGGTTATCAACCTGCTATGGAAAATGCTACATTGTGGCATGCTCCAGGCAAATTTTGTGTAGAAAGTGGTGAACGTATTATTGAAAAACCTACTGAACCACAGCCTCCTAAGTTTCAAGAGGTGTTTGGGCAAACGTTGCTTGAGCTGGCACAACAAAACCCACGCATAGTGGGAGTAACACCAGCCATGCCCACTGGTTGCTCAATGAATATATTAATGAAGGCAATGCCTGACAGAGCTTTTGATGTAGGTATAGCCGAGGGACACGCGGTCACCTTTTCGGCAGGTATGGCCAAAGAGGGTTTGCAACCTTTCTGCAATATTTATTCAGCCTTCGCACAGCGAGCCTACGATAACGTGATACATGATTCTGCTTTGCTTGATTTGCCTGTTGTGCTTTGTCTGGATCGTGCTGGCTTGGTAGGCGAGGATGGACCTACTCACCATGGCGCTTTTGACTTGGCTGCCTTGCGCCCTATACCTAATCTAACCATTGCTTCGCCTTTTGATGAGGCTGAGCTAAGACGATTAATGTTTACAGCTCAATTGCCTAACAAGGGAACTTTTGTTATTCGTTATCCGCGTGGTCGTGGCTCGCTGGTTGATTGGCATTGTCCCTTGCAGGAGGTGCCTGTTGGACGCGGGCGCTGCTTGAAGCAGGGTAGTGACTTAGCTATCGTTACTTTAGGACCTATTGGTACAGAAGCAGCTGAGGCTATAGCTGATGTTGAAAAACAACTGCCAGGTAGAAGTATTGCCCATTATGATTTACGTTTTTTAAAGCCACTTGATGATGACTTGCTTTGTGAAGTGGGTGAAAACTTTAAAACGATTATAACAGTTGAGGATGGTGTACGTTTAGGAGGAATGGGCTCTGCCGTGCTTGAGTGGATGAATGACCATCATTATCACCCCGATGTGATAAGGTTGGGGTTGCCTGATACCTTTGTTGAACATGGTACGGTGGCACAACTCCGTCATATAGTGGGAATTGATGCACAAACAATAGCGCAAACTATGCTGACTTTGTTGAAGTAATGAAAAAAAATGATGCGGTTAGTGGCAATGCTACCGCATCATCTTTTTTTAGGGCTGTTTTATTAATTCAGGGCATGTTATTACCTGTTGGCGGAATGGGTTAATAGGTTAACGGGTTAACAAGTTGACAGGTTAACAAGTTGACAGGTTAACAAGTTGACAGGTTAACAAGTTAACAGGTTAACAGGTTAACAAGTTGACAGGTTAACAAGTAAGTATGCTTTACACCAC
>SAMEA3663105__coassemble_884_pt1 | contig 11578 bp, 9 predicted proteins | sample SAMEA3663105__metabat2_low_PE_034 | metagenome-assembled genome bin SAMEA3663105 (sample SAMEA3663105) | pig gut metagenome | biome: pig gut; feature: pig-associated habitat; material: faeces | place: Denmark | collected 2012
AAATACATGCGAAAATTGCTCAACTTATTCTTTTACCTTTACTTAATAGGTAAGTCTGTCCAATTGTTTAGCTTCTTACCATTTTTACTTTTATATAATAAGTGGTGTATAGCATACTTACTTATTAACCCGTTCACCAAGGATTCCGCCAAAGAGGGATTATATATATAGTTTTGTACCTATGAAAAGAGAGTATAATACTCATTGCCACTTGAGCATAGTACACATGATAAAAAACATTGGCAGCATAAACGCACATGGTACGTTGATGCTGCCAAAAGGAAATTTTCAAGCACAAATGATATGGTAACCCGTTAGCGAAATTTTTGGTTAGCTTGTCAACTTATTTACTGATTCCGCCAACGCGTTGTAATCCTATCCATTAAAGTAACGAAACAGAATCACTTGGTGATTAAATGCCAAAGTTCGCGCACCCATAGCACCACTGATGAGCCAATGAGAATGATAATCCAATCAGTAAAACTGAGTCCGACAACATTAAAGAATTGCTGAATACCAGGAAGTTCAACCATCAACACTTGTCCTATGAGGATGATGGCAACAATTGTGAGCAAGCCCTTACACCCCTTAAAGTGAAGTGCACTACGTCCTGTTTTAAAGGCTTTTGCATTAAATAGGTAAAAGAAGTGCGTCATGACAAAGGTGGTAAAAAGCAATGTGAGTTCGTAAGGAGAAACCTCACCTTTGCTTCCCAAATGCAAATGCAGCAAGTCAATGAGGCTGTGCACATCGGCATGCTGAAAGATGTAGAGCATACCAATCAGCAAGAGAAAGAAAATTACACCCACTCCCACAATTTCGCGTAGCATTTCATCATTTAGGATAAAAGCCTTGCGGTCACGCGGACGATCCTTCATCACACTCTCAGAGGGAGGTAACGAAGCCAATGCCATTGCTGCAAATGTGTCCATAATAAGGTTTATCCACAACATTTGCGTTACCGTTAGTGGAGACTCTGTACCCATAAAAGCTCCCACCAACACGAGCAAGCAAGCCGTAACGTTAACCGTGAGTTGGAATAGCAAGAAACGCTGTATGTTCTGATACAAAGAACGCCCCCACATAACAGCCTTGCCAATTGATGAGAATGAATTGTCAACTATGGTAATGTCGCTGGCCTCTTTAGCCACACTTGTGCCATCGCCCATTGAGAGTCCCACATGAGCCGCCTTGAGTGCAGGGGCGTCATTAGTGCCATCGCCCGTAACGGCCACCACTTGTCCCAACTTTTGTAGTGTTTCAACCAGTCGTTTTTTATCCATGGGTCGGGCACGTGATATAATTTTGATGTCAAGTATGCGGTTTTCAAGTTCTTTATCAGAGAGTGCAGCAAATTCTGGTCCCGTAATAATATTACGATCTGAGTCAGAAGACTTCCACAAGCCTATTTGTCGACCAATTTCTTTAGCCGTTGCAGGAGTGTCGCCCGTAACTATTTTAATGTTTATGCCAGCGTCCATACACTCTTTTACCGCAGCTGAAACATCGCTGCGCACAGGGTCAGCAATGGCAACAATGCCCATAAACTGCAAATGATTGGCTGCAACCTTTCCGTCATTAATAACAGGTTGGTCAGCATCATCAACCACTTGATAAGCAAAGCCCAAGGTGCGCATGGCTCTATTTTGATATTCAAGCAACTGTGCATTAATGCTTTCAGCCTCAACCCCACCCTGCACACTATGGCTGAGTGATAGTACAATTTCGGGAGCCCCCTTTACATAAAGAATACGTTTGCCTGGCAATTGAGCCGAGCGAACAACTGTGGCCATGTATTTGCGTTCGGTAGTAAAGGGCAACTCTTCAACCACCTCAGCTCCTTCACGCAATGCCACAAAGTCCTCACCTTGTGCATGTAGCCACAAGAGCAAAGCTCCCTCGGTGGGGTTGCCCAGCACCTTAGGCTGTGTGGAATCAGAAAGGTCGAGCGCAGCTGTTGAGTTCACAGCAATGCCCTCCTTTATTAATCGGCTCACTTCATCATCAGCCAACTGGCCATTAGGCAGACCAAAGAAGTTGACTTGATCAACGCGCATTTGGTTTTGCGTGAGCGTACCCGTTTTATCAGTACAAATAACAGTAGTAGCTCCCATGGTTTCGCAGGCATGCATTTTACGCACCAAGTTGTTGGTACGCAACATGCGCCGCATGCTATAAGCCAAGCTCAACGTAACAGCCATAGGTAAGCCCTCGGGTACAGACACTACGACCAAGGTAACAGCTATCATGAATGATTGCAGCATATAAGCAATAAAGGCTGCAATGCCAACCTCAGAGTGAAAGATTTCACTTCCAGCTATTTCAATACCTTTTACCGACAAGCCGTCAACAAAGCACATAACAATGCGACCTACCACAATGAGTGTGGCAATGGCATAACTCACCTTTGTAATAAGTTTGCCCAAGCCATCCAATTGCACATTGAGTGGCGTTTTGACCGAATTATCAATTTGTGCGGCCTCAAACACCTTTCCTTGTTCTGTGTGGTCACCTACGGCCGTTACACGACAGATGCCATGTCCCTCCATTACCTTGGTGCCTTTCATCACGCAATTAGAGGAATAGGTGGCATTTTTATCAAACTGTTCCACATCGGTTGTTTTGGAACACATAGGTTCACCGGTGAGTGTTGATTCATCAACGTTTAAATGTATGGCCTCCAACAATTCGGCATCAGCAGGCACCTCTTGCCCTGTTGAAAGCACCACGATGTCGCCTACGACAACATCCTTTCGCATGACCTGCGTAGTGTTGCCATTGCGCACCACTTCAACCAATTCGTCATCGTTTACTTGATTCAGTATTGAGAACTCTTTGTCAGCTTGAAGTTCAAAGTAAAAGGCTAGACCTGTGGCCAAAAATATGGCTACAAAGATGCCTACGGGTTCAAAAAAAACCTCGGCCCCCTCGTTCAACCAAAATCGTTCATAAATCGATATGCCTATGCTCAGAACTCCTGCAATAAGCAAAACAATAATAAGTGGATCAGATAATTTTTCAGCAAACTGTTTCCAAAGCGGATCTTTAGCTGGTGGCGTTAGAACATTCGCTCCATGCTGTTCGCGACTTTGCGCCACTTGTTCGGTGGTCAAACCTACGTAATGGTGTTTCTTTTGTGTCATATTAGCATACTAATAGTTATATAGTCCTTGTTAATTAGATGTTCGAAATACCCCCATTCAGTGAACTACCGCTAAGCTAAAGACTTAGCGGCTTCGGAGTTCGTTCAAACTTCAAAATCGGCTAAAAGTACATGCAAAGAATACTCAACTTATCCTTTTACCATTACTAATGGTAAATACATCGGGATATTTTGAACGTCACTTGTGGTGCAAAAATACATTATTTGTGACTACATTTCAATAACATTGTGATTAAAAAGTATGTAAAAGCGTCTATGTAAGTAGGTACTCCTACATTTTTGAATACCTACTTACCCACTTATAGTCATTAACTTTATATTAACATTAAAAGCACCTACCTATGAAAAATAGGTGTCCAAAATAAATTTGAACACCTACACATATACGCTTTAGTTCAGGCCCAATAGCCCGATGACTTTATTATCTTAACCAGGCAATATTGGTTGTTTTGGCCTTTTGTCCGTTGCCATAAGCCACACCAATGGCACGCATGGCAGCGATTCGCTGCTCTTCAAGCTTTACCTCATTGCGATATTTTTCACGCATTTCAAGATCAAGGTCGCTACGCACCTGTCCTTTCATTTCAGCACATAACTCTAAAGCAGATTTATAGCAAGCCGCTTCAGGGTCTATTTGCAACAAGATATCAGCCACTTTGCGTGCACTTGCTTGGTCTTGTCCTGCGGCCCAGATGCCACGCGCTTGATTGAGCAGTTGTAAATTGTAACGATCGCGATAGCGCATGTAAATGCTCAACCCTTGACGTATGGCCACATCGCCTCCCTTTGAACAAGCAGGTATGGCTGTTACTAAGGCTAAAGCCTCATCAAAGCGCTGCATATCGGCCAATCGGTTAGCCTCCTTCAGTATGTTATTATACTGTGTGTCATAATAGTTCATTATTTTGGCCTTACCCGTGCTCAGCAGTTGTGCTATTTGAGCAGACTTGGGCTTGAGTTGTGCAAAGGCATTGTTATAAGCCTTCACCTCATTAGTACCCACACCATTCACCTCAACATAAGCACTGGCAAACTTTTTTTTGTTATATACATCGGCCACGTAAAGCGTAATGCCAAGGTTACAAACTATTTGGGTGGGAGGCCCCGCTACGATGCTCTTGTCAAGCATATCACAACGCGCTGTTAGCACAAATTGAGCATAGGGTAATTCAGCATTCATTCCATTGTTCACAGCAATGCGAGTGAGCGCATTGGTAAGCATTTGCTCTGAAGCTTCAGGAACTTCATCACTTTGCTGCATCAGCACCACGGCTACAGGTATATCACACTCTTGTGCAGTGGTTGGTAGCGCAGCGAATGGGCTACATGAGCAAAGCAGAATAGCTATTTTGTTCAGCAAACTTTTCATGTGTATTACAAGTGTTTAAAACATTACCGGTAGATACCTATTTTTGTAAAGAGAGGATGGCTATAAAAGTGTTAGCTTAACCGCTTGCCTTTATAGTCCTAATTTATAAAGAATCCCCTCAATATTAAGCGGAAGGTTGAGATGTCGACCGCTGTTTTACTTTTCGCCAATGATAAGCAAGCAACGCCCCAAGCCTCGATTGATGATTTTGCAAGGAATGCTATAAGGTGGTTGTTGCAAAAAACGTCGTAAGTTACGCGTAAAGCCCTCGGTGTCCTCGGCCATACCATTCTTTTTATACAAGGGGATGCGCACCTGGTCATAGGCAATGTAATTTTCAGTGGCATCGCTCTTGTTAAAACGATGATTGACAGTGTTTTCGGCCATCCAATTGTCAATTATTTCAGTCAATTCATAGCCATCGTACTCTGACTCAAGGTCTATGCCTGATCCATTGTCAAACACGCGCACATCAATGCTTACTTCACGTCCGTTGGCAAACAAATCGTCAAAGTGCTTTTGCAACTGTGCTGTGAAGTTGTCCATGTTATCTTGCACCGCCTCTTCAAGCAACACTGGGGTTTCAGCACTAAACGATGGGTTGCCTGTGCCTTGTGCGCCTGCCACCTGCTTGTTGGTGTAAGCATCAAGTCCTTGCAAGTTGTAGGTGATGCTCTTTTGGGGACCTACCTCACTCACTGTCCAATCAATCTGTAACAATATATCGGCCTTAGCTACTCGGCGCAAACGGTCGAGTGGACTTTCAGACATACTGGCCCCTGATGTTTTGCTACGTATGAGTTTATCTTCAGCACTTAGGTTGTTGATTGATTTTAAACTTTGTTCCATGCTAACAAGTGGGAAACCTTGATCGGCCATTAAAATACCTATTTTGCTCACCACGTTGTTAAGGTCTTTACTCTCGAGCAAGGCCCTACTATAATCGGGTATTTGCACCACTGAGCCCTGGTCATCGAACGTTTGCATAAAGCCATGTTCCTTGCACCAAGCGTCACTTGGCACCACCATGAGTTTAGGCTTTTTTGCCTGACCAAAGGCCATTATAGCAACTGCAAAAAACAATAATATTGAGAGAGAACGTAATTTCATAACTATAATAGTAAATTGAGATTTATTTTTCACTATGCTTTTTTATACCTATGTAGATAGATGTATGAAAACAACACCATACAAGCAATTAAGCCACATGGCATCATCATTATGTATGCTGTTACGTATGTGTTTTCATTATTCTAACACATGGTCAGCTTTGAGGCGTTCCTTCAATTCACTACGCAACACGCGTACGGTTATTGTGTAGTTAACAAATGCCTTGGCCTTTTCTTTATCGCGAGAGTTATTACGCTCATCGGCCATGCTAACATACTTCAAGTACTCTCCGCCATCGGCAAAAAATAGGTTGAAATATCGTTCGTACTTTTCCTCTGCATTTACCTCTGACACAAGTGGTCGCATATTGCATTCTTGTTTGCCATGACGTATGCCCTTGAATATAACCTCACGCACAGCATTTTTTTTAGCTTGTTCTACAGCGTCAGCTTTATTGCGGCCCGTGCCACTTACACGCAATGTTTGTGAACCATCATGTTCCACACCCATACACTCAACCTCTGTTGTGTGATAAGCGGATACAGAAGTGGCAGCTGACTGACACCCTATAAGCATGGTGCTTGCCATGGCTATTGTTGAAATGAAAAATATATGTAGCTTCATTTTATGCTGTTTTTTTTGAAAAGTTATGAAGTAAGTGTTCAGCATAAAAAACTGAGTACCTACCTATGTAAAGTTGTGTACATCAAAACTCATAGCCCACATGCAACAACAGTGCACTCATTGAGTTTACGCGTGTAGCGGGAGCTGTGAGTTTGTCGGTGTTAATGTGATTAAAGCTGTAACTTATGCCCAACAACCAAGAGTTGCGTTGCTCGCCAAAGCGTAAGCCCAAAGTAGGTGTTATAAAGAAGCCATCATTTATGGCAGAACCCACATTTACTGACCAATAAGGCACCATGCTACGATCGGCCTGCGAAATAAAGTTGCCACGCACATTCACTAATAGCGGAAATGTCCAACAATTACTTGAGCCGCGTCGAGCCTCGTTGTTATTAACATAATACTTTGCGCCAACACCCAGTCCTACTTTGAGGTATTCGTTAAAACGATAACCTGCAGTGTAAGTAACTTGCACCGACTGCATGTTACGATGATTAAGCAATACAGTGCTACCCGCATCCAAATCGAGTGCACACCAAAATCCCGTTTCACGTTGTGTGTAGTCCACATAGGGTGCACGATGTGGCTTTTGCGGTAAAATCACCTTATCAGCATCTTGTGCGTATAACGCTGCTGACAATGACAGCATCCAGCTGAATATGATAATAAAATGCTTCATTTTGTAATCAACCCAAAGTTATATGGTGATAGGGGTAAAACACCCTTTACTTAAAAAAATGATTAAAACCCATTAGCAAGTCCGCGAATAATGCCTGCAGTTACAAGGTCGCTGCGCAATTGGTCCTTAGCTACTTGCACTATAGCTCCCACCTTGTAGCCCTTGCCCGTACGTACTCTTTCATACGAACCACTGACTATTGAGGCATAATTTTGATACGTGCCTTTCTCGCCAAAAAATGCACTAAAGTAATCAGCCTTTTGTGTTTCGACCACGGCCGAACCTGCTAAGGCTGGGGCGCTCGGCTTGCCTTGATAACCACGAAATAGCACACCATGCACTGCTGCGTACTTAATTAATTGGTCAGTCACCTTAGCACTTTTTGAATAAACGAACACCTTTACCAAACAAGTGCCTTGCACACCCGAACCAGCTGACGTAATGTCGTACTGCACAGGTTCCACGTCCTTGGCCATAGTAGGTTGCACCATGGCCATTACAAATAATAATAGAGATAACAAAAACTTCATCATGCACGTTATTTATTTAGTAACAAACACACATGCCTACCCCCAACGAGCCAATATGCCATTATGATGTGGCACCCGCTCGTTGGCGTATGCATGCGTATACACTACTTAGTTATTTCACGAATTACCATGCCAGAGTAAAAGTCCTTTGTGCCACTTACACGCTTAAAGGTTGTAGCACCCAATGAGGCTCCAGCAGCGCCCTCTTCAGCAGCCATGTAACGGTTGTCCCAAATGAGGTTCTTCACGGGTTGTATCACTCCTACTCGCTCATAGGAATGAGAGCCATCAGCAGCCTCAACCACCTCTAACACTTCAAATTCAGAATTTTCAGTCACCCCCTCCTTCATGCCTACATAGGCCGTAAGGGGTTCGGTGGTTACAAGTGGAGATTTTGTACGGAATTCATTATATGAACGCTGAAGTGACACTACGTTTTCGTCGAGTGCACGTTGGCAAGCCTTGCGCACCATCTGTACAGGTTCGTCAAGCTTAATGCCCATGAATGAGGTGGAACTACCACTGCTCTCACACTTGCCCACATAGGTTAAGTGATATTGGTCACGCCCCGACTCAAAAGCATTGTACTTAGACACGTCATTGGCATTCACCCCATACTGCGTTTTGTAAAAGTTTAAAGCCACATCGTTGTTCCAATCAAGACGATAAAGGAAGGTATTGATTTTTACTCTAAATCCCTTCAGCGACTCAGTCATGTCAGCTACATTGTCAGCCAGTTTTGAAAAGGTGTTGCCACCTGTGGCAATATCGGCTATGCTACCTAAGGCACGCAATAATCCGCCCGCCACCTTGGCCCTTTGCTGCTTGTCGATGTAACGAATGTCGTTGACCAACACAAAGGTATTGCCTATTAAGTCCTCACCTGCATCGGCCATGAGTGCTTGGCTACGTGCTGACTTTTCGGCCATGATGGCATCAAACTTTGTGGCATTGTACAAGCCACGCTCCTTTACCAAGTCCATGTTACACTGCCCTGTGTAAGAGTCACGGTCAAACCATTTTGCTACCAATCGGCTAGCTACTTGATTCTCAGTTAAAAAGGTAGTTATTGCTCCATTTTCATCATCACTCTTAGCGCCTTTCAACTTTTTGTCAAGATTCACCACCTTGACACTCAAATCGTGATTATTATACTTATCGGGGGTAGGCATGGCCACAAACGCTGTCTTGATTTCATCGGCAAACTTTTGGTCAGTGTGGTTTACCAAAATGGAGTATAGCGAACTGCGACGGTACTTTATGTCAGTTTCATTGCTTTGCTCTTGTGCTTGCACACCTACTGAGGCAAGCGTTAACAGCATGAGGAATAGAATATGTCGTTTCATAATATCAATACTTTATTTGTAAACTATAGGGTGAATTAGGTTTACGCTTCAAAACGAGAGTTATTAAAAGTCCCAATCATCAGCATCAATTTTCTGCATGGGGTAAGAGCGTACCTCACGAGTGATGTAGAGTTTCATTCTCTTGTTTTGCGACATGGTTAGTTTGCGGTTGCCATTAGCTTGCATCAACCCGCGCAACTGAGGCACTACACCTAAATAATAAGGCCCATCAGCATAAACGCTACCATCAAGCCCCAGCACACAGCCAAAGTAAGGTTTTGCACTTTCAAACATTTGGTCAGTACAACCCTTTGCTACCATGCTACGCATCACTTGGTTATCGGGCACTTCGAAGCCTTGTGGGCGAACCCATGCATAACCATCAACATAGTTAGTTACACTTTCATATCCCGTGGCACGGAGTTGTTTCTTAGCCGTTACATAAGCATACCACAATTTGTTAGCTTGCTGCACCCACACCACTTGTGGTGCGTCCTCTGTCATAGGCACAATGTTGGCATACAGAGCAGGCACAACTTCATTGTTATTCAAGTCGCGCAAGCCCCAACCCTTAGCTGTTTTAACAGCAATGTAGCTATACATGGGGGCTTTGACCTCATCATACTCAAATGGTACAATCACCTTTCCCTCACGATTAATGGCTCCCCACTTGTCGTTCATTTTAACTCCAACCACATCGGTGTGGCTGGTTTTATCAGAAAAAGCAATAGCCTGAATGTTTACCGCTGTTTTGAAAAAAGGCTGACCATCTTCGTCATAAACGTAGCACTGGTTATCAGCAGGCTTAATGCCAGCCCAAGCCTTCGACACACTTGAGTGCAACACATTGCTAAAGCCCGATTGCAGTTCCTTGCCTTGTCGGTCAATAAACTTCCATCCCGCAGGGGTGTTTACGGCAGCCATCTGTCCGTTAAAGTCGCTATGTGTCCACTGCTTTAAGTTGTCAATGTTGTCGTCATACGTATACACCGTTTGCATTTTGCCCGATTCGATGTCATAATACATGCAATCGGTTTTCTTTTTTGACACATTATAACAGCGTACCATACCACTCTGTGGGGTCAATATCCAAGTGGCTAACCCCATAGGCATAAGTTGCTTACCTGTGGCCGATATTACGCCCGCATCTTGTGTATTAACTTCTGTTTTGCTTATGGCATAATATTGTCCATCGGTTATCAAAGTGTCGGTGGTCCAACGCAAGCGATAAGCAGGACGCATACCCTCATGCATTGAAGGTACGTTTGATGCTGGCAACGTGAACTCAAACAAGCCCTTGTGTTCAGCTGCTACAGCTACTGAACCATCACTATTAACAATGCCATACTTTCCACCTGTAATATATTGTTTACCTTGCGTACTAATAAATTTTCCGCCTTGAGCCATCCAAGCCTTGCCATAACAATTAGGACGGCTCAAATGGGTATATGCGACATCAAGTTTCACCGTTCCATCGGGTGATAGGAGTCCATACTTTTTACCTTTCTTAGCTACATACAAGCCTTTACCCCAAGGACGCAACTCGTCATACTGAGGTTTTACAACCTCTGTGCCTTGCTCGTTCAACAACCCGTATTTATCGCCCTTCGAGACAACCGAAACACCTGCTTCAAAAGCTGATGCCGACTCGTACTTGCATGGCACAACTTCTTGCCCTTTGCTATCAACAAAGCCAACTTTTCCTTTTTCATCCACCTTGAGCTTTAGTTGCTGTGCTTGCGCTCCTAAAGCGAAAAGAAAGGATGCTCCCAATGCTATCAGAATTCTTTTCATAGTGTTACATTTTTTTCGTGATAATAATATACTGCAATTACCTTGCGTTGAACGTTTGAGTAAAAGCTTTTCAGTTAGCAGATTTTAGGTGATTTTTAGAAATCCTTTTTTAGATTTATTATTGCAAATGTATAAATTTATAAAATACGCCACAAATAATGATTTGTAGCGTGTATGCTATTTTAAGTATAGATTACAAAATAGAATGCATGACTGGTAAATATTCATGTTTATGTTGCAGCATTTTTTTCGATTTAAATAAATATTTATTGTTGTCCGCTAAAACTCAAAATAGCATAGCAACCCTATCCGCAATGCCCCAAAAAGCATTGCGGATGATTTTTGTAAACAGTAAGCCCCCACTTAGTCAAAATAAGGTGGGTTCAATAGGACCTTCCCTGGCTTCTTCAAGCATCTTCGCCCCATCTTTTTCTGGTTCTTCAAAGAAAGTTCAAACACGGCTTCTGGTCTACGGGCATTGGCATCATATTTATGCCAAGATGTGCCAGTTTACGAGCTTCAGGAAACATGGAATCGATTATCTCACGAAGAGAACCGAATCTTTTAATGACTGCATAGAGCATGACAACAAGATGTTGGTAAGCATCAAAGTGCTTTATATAGCGTTCTCCTTTCTTTTCACGACTGAATTGGAGCATTCCATGCTTGTCAAGCCAACTCATCAGCTGACCATACATCGGCTGTCCGTTAAAATGTGTACCTTTGTTCATAGTTACTGAGGTTATATTTTGCAAAAACAAAAGTAACTAAACGGGCTGCATTCCAAGCGAGGATTCTAGCCCTAATTTTTCGGTCGAGAACTTTTAGCGCACAGCAATAAATTTAAATACCGATTTTCGGAAATATTGACTTATTAAATAGACGTAATGACGTAATTTGATAGTAAAATAATGGGAGTAAAGGAGGGGCTATTGGGGTGTAAAGAAGAGAATGCAGGGGGTA
>SAMEA3663105__coassemble_916_pt1 | contig 11251 bp, 8 predicted proteins | sample SAMEA3663105__metabat2_low_PE_034 | metagenome-assembled genome bin SAMEA3663105 (sample SAMEA3663105) | pig gut metagenome | biome: pig gut; feature: pig-associated habitat; material: faeces | place: Denmark | collected 2012
TGCGCTTGCCCTGGGCTATGTGCTCCATTGGGCCTTCAGCCCGCCCTTGCTAAATTCGAAACCCAAGGTGTCGCATCGCTTGCCCTGGGCAATGTACACGACCAATGATTGTGCGAGGTCTTAATGCTTTTGCCCTTTCAGGGCGTCATACATTTCGTCATGTAAACCCAGGGTGCCGCTGCGCTTGCCCTGGGCTATGTGCTCCATTGGGCTTTTATTGACATCATCGGCTGCGGCTCAGCAATTCAAGCAAGCTTGATTGCATTCGCCTTGCACGATGATTCAGCCCGCCCTTGCTAAATCAGCCCGCCCTTGCTAAATTCGAAACTTGAGGCTAAATAAGATAACTAACTTACTTGTTAACCTGTTAACCCGTTAACTTGTTAACCTGTTAACCTGTTAACCCGTTAACTTGTTAACCTGTTAACCCGTTAACCCGTTAACCTGTTAACCCGTTAACCTGTTAACCCGTTATCTTGTTAACTTGTTAACCTGTTAACCCGTTAACCTGTTATTTTACTATAAACCAGGGATTATGTAAGTCCTCTTTGTTATAAACCAAAGGTTCGTCGGTGGCAGCATTGAGTACTTGATGACCTGCAGCCAACACGATGGCATGGCCTGCAGCTGTGTCCCACTCCATAGTGGGTGCCATGCGAGGATAAACATCTGCCTTGCCTTCAGCCACTAAGCAGAGCTTGAGCGATGAGCCTGCACTGACCAACTCAAGCTGAGGATGATGACGTCGCAAGTCATTAATAAAGGTTTCGGTTTCAGGTGATAAATGAGAGCGTGAAGCTACTACCCGATAGGGACGACCTAAATCGGCTCCTTTTAAGGGCAAAGGCTCGGCTGTGCCCACATGTAATGTTTCGGGGTCAACATCGGCCGTAAAGGCTCCTTGCCCCTTTTCGCCCCAAAACAGACGGTGCTTGGCTGGTACGTAAATAACCCCCATAACGGGTACGCCATCGGTGACGAGTGCTATGTTGACAGTAAACTCGTCGTTCTTTTTTAAAAATTCCTTGGTGCCATCAAGTGGGTCAACTATCCAGAGTGTGTGCCAATCCTTGCGCTCGGCATAGGGCAAGTGTGCTCCCTCTTCGCTCAGCAAGGGGTAAGGACTGCTCTCAAGCGCCTCGGCTATAATGGCATGCGACTCGCGGTCGGCCAGAGTGAGGGGGGAGTTGTCGGCTTTGCGCTCTACCTGCCAATCGAGGTCGGGATGGGTGTATATGTGCATGATGGCTCGTCCTGCTTTAAGGGCTGCATGTATAATGGTATCTAACATAAGTGTTGGTTTTAGGGTGGTTCTAAAAATTCTGATTTTAGTAATGTTAAAAAAATAAATTCCGCAATTTTTCTGTTGCAGTTTATGTTTAGCTCATCATCAAATGCTCTTGATCGCAGATTTTCTGCAGAAGTTATTTTTTGAACATTACATAAATAAACATGATTATGTTTTGAACATCAATTATCATTAATTGAACATTCATGTTTCATTAATTATTTCTTAGTGGTTTCATTAACGGATAATTAACGTTCAATTAATGGGCATTAATGTTTATCTGATTCAACCTTTAAGTAATGAGTTATTGAGGAGAGGTTACACTCTTTCGGTTGCAAGGAACACAGCCACTCCATCCTCGTCGTTTGAGGTGGTTACAAAGTCGGCCTCGGCTCTTACCTCAGGGGCTGCATTGGCCATGGCTACACCACGACCCGCTAAACGCAGCATGGAGAGGTCGTTGTAGCCATCGCCAAAGGCGGTAAGGTCAGCTGGTGACAAATGTAACACATTGAGCAAGCGCATGAGCGACTGGGCCTTGTCAATGCCTTTGGGTACTAACTCTATAAAGAAAGGGGCAGAACGATATACTTCCATTTTGTCGTTGAGCAGGGCACTGAGTTCGGCTTCAGCCTTTACCATGAGGTCGGGGTGGCCTGTCATGAGTAACTTGGTGGGCTGTGGCTCAATGGCTGTGAGCAGGTTGTCAACACCACGTATGTTCATTTTATTGATGCGGCTCTCTTCATGTACATATTCGTCATCGGGCATTTCGGTCACTATGTCGCTGCCTACGTAGCCCAACAAGGCATGGTGGTGCTCGCGCGCGTACTTATATATAATAGGTATGACCTCGGCTGGTAGATGCTTGCTATAGATTTCTTGACCTGTGGCACAGTCAACTATCTTGCCACCATTATATGACAATATGTATCCGCCTCGCTGACTGAGCTGTAAGCATTCGGCCACTGGCTCTATGCCATAAGTGGGACGACCTGATGCTAAAATGAGCACGGCTCCGTTGTCCTCGGCTTGTAACAAAGCTTGGCGAGTGCGTTCGGTTACCTGCTTTTGGCTATTGGTGAGTGTGCCGTCGAGGTCGAGGGCTATGGCTGAAGTAGGATTTTTTTTTGACATAATAGATAGGAGGCGTTAAACTGTATGAGTGTTGATTGTGTACCGTTTCATAAGGGCTTTCGATGTAAAGCATCTACTTAATACGCCACAAAGTTAGACAAAAAGTCAGAAATAGAAACAAAAAATCCCGCTGCAACCTAACATTGCAACGGGATTATGTAAAGAGGCGGGGCTGGGAAAAAGGCAATTTTTTAAAAAATCCAGCCTTAACCTATCATTTATTAGTCAGCCAACTTTGCCTTGATGAACTCGCGGTTCAGACGGGCAATGTTTGAAATAGACTCGTTCTTGGGGCATACGGCCTCGCAAGCACGTGTGTTGGTGCAGTTACCAAAGCCTAACTCATCCATTTTAGCTACCATGGCTTTAGCACGCTTAGCAGCTTCGGGGCGACCCTGGGGCAACAAGGCGAACTGGCTTACCTTAGAGCTTACGAAGAGCATGGCAGAACCATTCTTACAAGCTGCTACACAAGCACCACAACCGATGCAAGTGGCGCAGTCCATAGCCTCGTCAGCGTCTTGCTTAGGAATGAGGATGGCATTGGCATCCTGAGGAGCACCTGTGCGTACGCTGATGTAACCACCTGCGGCCTGAATTTCGTCGAATGCTGAACGGTCAACCATGCAGTCCTTGATAACAGGGAATGCTGCTGAACGCCAAGGCTCAACTGTGATTACATCGCCATCGTTGAAACGACGCATGTAAAGTTGGCAGGTTGTAGCACCAGCCTCGGTCTTGCCGTGGGGAGTACCATTGATGTAGAGCGAACACATACCGCAGATACCTTCGCGGCAGTCGTGGTCGAATACGAAAGGTTCCTTGCCCTCCTCAACGAGCTCTTCGTTAAGGATGTCGAGCATTTCGAGGAATGAAGTGTCATCGGGGATGTCGTGCATCTCACGAGTGTCGAAGTGACCCGCATCTTTGGGGCCATTCTGCTTCCAATACTTAATAGTAAAGCTTATATTTTTAGCCATTGTCTTATCATTTTATTGGTTAACGAGTTGACGGGAGTTAACGAGTTAACAGGTAAGTTACTTCTGTTTATAGTCTACACCTTCCTTACAACGTGAAATTAGAGATGATAACATCTTTAATATTTTCTTTACTCTGTCGCAAAGTTCGTCTATCACGTCAGATTTTTCGAGGCCTACACAGTTGACATATCAGCAACTGTGTTTCCAGTTCTGATGCAGAACCTGATGAAACCTCCAAAAAATGCCTCAATTCATTTCGTGACCCTCTACCATAACCCTCTGCTATGTTAGACGGAATTGATACTACAGCTCTACGCATCTGCGAAGTTAATCCAAACTCCTCAGATTTTGGGAAGTTTTTTGTAATGCAATAAACATCAACGGCTAAATCCATTGACATTTGCCATACAACTAATTCCTTATGTGTAGTTATCATAATAATAGTAACTTACTCGTCAACCCGTTAACTTGTTAACCTGTCAACTTGTCAACTTGTTAACCCATTAACCAATTAGTTCTTGTAGTTACGGGTTTTTACTTCGATTGCTTCATACTTCAAGGGTTCCTCGTACTTAACAGGATCCTTGTCTTCACCCTGGTATTCCCAGCATGATACGTAGAAGCAGTTCTTATCGTCGCGCTTAGCTTCGCCTTCTTCAGTTTGATGTTCAACACGGAAGTGACCACCGCATGATTCCTCACGATAGAGGGCATCAATGGCGATGAGCTGACCCATAGTGATGAAGTCATTCAAACGGATGGCCTTGTCAAGTTCAACATTTACGCCTTCGATATGAGGTACGAAGAGGTTGGTTTCAAATTCCTTGCGGATTTCCTTCAACTTGGCAAGTGCTGTCTGCAAGCCCTCCTTAGAGCGAGCCATGCCGACATATTCCCACATAATGTGACCCAACTCCTTGTGGATGCTATCAACTGACTTCTTACCATTGATGTTGAGGAGGTGGTCGATGTGTTCCTTAACGGCCTTTTCAGCAGCAACGAACTCGGGTAAGTCGGTGCTGAAACGGGGTACAGTGATTTGGTCGCTGAGGTAGTTCTGGATGGTGTAGGGGAGTACAAAGTAACCATCGGCCAAGCCCTGCATAAGAGCTGATGCACCCAAACGGTTGGCACCGTGGTCAGAGAAGTTACACTCACCAATAGCAAACAGACCAGGAATGTTGGTTGAAAGTTCGTAGTCAACCCAAAGACCACCCATGGTGTAGTGAATAGCAGGGTAGATCATCATGGGGTTGGTGTATTCAATGCCGTCGTCGCCCTTGCGTACAACCTGACCTGGCTTAACGTCGGTGATCTCTTCGTACATGTCGAACAAGTTGCCATAACGCTGCAATACAACATCGATGCCTAAACGACCAATGGCTTCAGTAAAGTCGAGGTATACGGCCAAGCCTGTGTTGTTAACACCAAAACCTGCATCGCAACGCTCCTTGGCTGCACGTGAAGCTACGTCACGAGGTACCAAGTTACCGAAAGCAGGATAACGACGCTCCAAGTAGTAGTCGCGGTCGGCCTCGTTGATGTCTGTAGGCTTCAACTCACCCTTTTGCAACTTAATGGCATCTTCCTTCTTCTTAGGTACCCAAATACGACCATCATTACGCAATGACTCTGACATAAGTGTAAGCTTTGACTGCTTGTCACCATGAACAGGGATACATGTGGGGTGAATCTGTACGTAAGCGGGGTTAGCAAAGTAAGCACCCTTGCGATAAGCTGCAATGGCTGCTGAGCAGTTGCAACCCATGGCGTTGGTTGAAAGGAAGTAAGTGTTGCCATAACCACCAGTGGCCAATACTACGGCATGAGCTGCGAAGCGTTCAAGCTTGCCATTGATAAGGTTACGAGCAATGATACCGCGTGCACGACCGTCGATGATAACAACGTCTTGCATTTCATAACGGCAGAAGAGTTTTACAGTACCAGCATGTACCTGTGCCATAAGTGCTGAGTAGGCACCGAGCAAAAGCTGCTGACCTGTTTGACCCTTGGCATAGAACGTACGGCTTACCTGTACACCACCGAATGAACGGTTGGCCAAAAGACCACCATATTCACGTGCGAAAGGTACACCTTGTGCTACGCACTGGTCGATGATGTTGGCGCTCACTTCAGCCAAACGATATACGTTGGCTTCACGAGCACGGTAGTCGCCACCCTTAACGGTGTCGTAGAAAAGACGATATACTGAGTCGCCATCATTTTGATAGTTCTTAGCAGCATTGATACCACCTTGCGCAGCAATAGAGTGTGCACGACGAGGAGAGTCTTGAATGCAGAAGTTGAGCACCTTGAAACCCATTTCGCCGAGTGAGGCTGCAGCAGAGGCACCAGCCAAACCTGTACCTACAACAATGATGTCGAGCTTACGCTTGTTGGCGGGGTTCACCAATTTTTGGTGAGCTTTATAGTTGGTCCACTTTTCAGCAACAGGACCTTGAGGTATTTTTGAATCTATAGTAGCCATGATTGGATATTCTATTTTATAAGGTTTAAAAGTTGAGGAGTTGAAAGAGTTCTGCCGACATATAATAGTTAATATCTATTACTTTCACTTCATACCTTTCTACTCTTCCACTTTAAAAGAACACATTACGCTGCGCAGCAAGCACCACCGTAGAAGGCGAACTTGAGAGCTACAACGAGGAAGATGAGCATTAACACGGTAACGTAGATGTTGCCAATGCAACGCCAACGGTTGAACCAGATTTTACCATTCCAACCGAGTGTTTGCATAGCACTCCAGAAACCATGAGTCATGTGAAACCAAATGGCTACAAACCAAATGATGTAGAGAACTGTGAACACGGGGTTGCTGAAGGTGTAAGCAATCATTGCATAACCATCAGAGGCCGACTGTACTTCATTGATGAAAGGCATGCCACCATTAACGAGTTCGGCAAACATCATGTTGTACCAGAAGTTGAACAAGTGGAGCAACAAACCAAGTACTACGATTACACCGAGTACAAACATGTTCTGCGATGCCCACTCTACCTTTTCGGGCTTGCAAGTAACGGCATAGCGGTTGTTACCACGAGCCTTGCGATTTTGCAAGGTAAGAATGATGGCGTAGATGAAGTGGATGGCTACGAGTGCTGCGAGACCGAGGGTTGCTACTACGGCATACCAATTGGCACCCAGCATTTCGCATACCCAGTTATAACCTTCTTCAGAGAAGAGGGCCACCAAGTTCATGCAACCATGGAATGTGAGGAACAGGATAAGCGCAATGCCAGTTACTGACATGATTACCTTCCGTCCGATGGATGAGTTAGTTAACCACATAAAATGATTTGAATTAAGTTGATTATTAGATTATTGATTTTTGCTTGTTTACAAAAGATTTTTCCCCATAAATGGGGAGCAAAGTCTTTCTTCGTGCAAAATTATAAGTTTTTATTTGTCCTTGCAAGTTTTTGACTAAAAACATAACGCGTTGGCGGATTTAGTAAACATGTCCACCAACGCGTTATAAGTAAGGTTTTGCATACTTGCCCGTTAACCTGTTAACCCGTCAACCCGTTAACCCGTTAACCTGTTAACCCGTCAACCCGTTAACCCGTTAACCCGTTAATCTGTTAACCTGTTAACCCGTCAACCCGTTAACCTGTTAACCCGTTAACCTGTCAACCTGTCAACCTTTTAAAATGCGCTTTATGTCGTTCAGTTTGTTAAGAGCTTCAAGAGGGGTGAGGTTGTTCACATCTAAGTGAAGTAACTCATCACGTATTTGACTGAGTACGGGGTCGTCGAGCTGGAAGAAGCTGAGTTGCATGCCTTCTTGCAATTGAGTGTTGCTCTCAGCACGCGGCACACTGCTACCGGCTTGCGCACCTGCCTTTTCAAGGTCGGATAGTATTTGTTCGGCTCGCTTCACTATGCTTTGGGGCATACCTGCTAAGCGTGCCACATGTATACCAAACGAGTGGGCTGAACCGCCTCGCTGCAATTTGCGCAGAAAAACAACACGACCATTGACTTCACGTACCGACACATTCCAATTTTTGATGCGCTGAAAGAGTTTCTCCATTTCGTTCAACTCATGATAGTGAGTGGCAAAGAGTGTGCGGGCATGGGCTTTGGGATTTTCGTGTATGTACTCTACGATGGCCCAAGCTATGGATATACCATCGTAGGTGGATGTGCCACGCCCTAACTCATCGAAGAGTACCAATGAACGTTCGGTAAGGTTGTTCATGATGTTGGCGGCCTCACTCATTTCGACCATGAAGGTGCTCTCGCCCACCGATATGTTGTCGCTGGCACCTACACGCGTAAATATTTTATCTACCAAACCTATATGCGCCGATTCGGCAGGAACAAATGAACCTATCTGTGCCAATAAGGTAATGAGGGCCGTTTGACGTAACAAGGCGCTTTTACCTGCCATGTTGGGACCTGTTACGATGATGATTTGTTGTTCTTTGGTGTCAAGTTCTACGTTGTTCGACACGTATTCCTCGCCTGGAGGCATGAGGGTTTCAATTACGGGATGACGACCTTCGTGTATGTCGAGCACAAGACTCTCATCTACCACTGGGCGCACATAGTGGTTGATGCGAGCCACTGCTGCCAAACTTTGTAGGCAGTCGAGGTGACTCAAGGCTGCGCCATCGCGCTGTAAAGGGGCTACGTGTTGTGACACTTCATGCACCAACTCGGCAAACAGGCGAGCTTCGAGTTCGAGTATGCGGTCTTCGGCTCCTAATATTTTGTCTTCATACTCTTTTAGCTCTTGGGTGATGTAACGCTCGGCTTGTGCCAGGGTTTGCTTTCGAATCCACCCTTCAGGCACTTTGTCTTTGTAGGCGTTACGCACCTCGATGAAGTAGCCGAACACATTATTAAAACCTATTTTTAGACTGGGTATGCCTGTTGCATCGCTTTCACGTTGCTGTATTTGCAACAAATAATCCTTGCTTGAGGTGGATATGTGGCGCAAGTCGTCTAACTCTTCGCTCACGCCATCGGCTATAACACCGCCTTTGTTGACAAGTATGGGGGGGTCGAGGCGCAAGGTGCGCTTTATGGTGTCGCGCAAGGGGGTGAGTGCATCCAGTTCTTCGCTCACTTGCTTGATGGCTGCACAGTCGGCATGGGCACAAGCATACTTGAGCAGTGCGGTGCTCTCAAGTGCGGCACGTAGCTGTTGCAGTTCGCGCGGATTGACACGCCCTACGGCTACACGGCTCACTATGCGTTCCATATCGCCTATTTTGGGCAGTTCCATTTCACATAGTTCGCGAAAGTCGGGGTGCTTGAAAAAGTGTTCTACCCCATCTTGTCGGGCTACTATCTTGCTCACCGAGCGCAAGGGGAATATGAGCCAACGGTGTAACATGCGTGCACCCATGGGGGTGAGGGTGTGGTCAATAACTTGTAAGAGTGATGTGCCTCCCTCGGCCATGGGCTGTACCAACTCGAGGTTGCGAGTGGTAAAGCGGTCGAGTCGCACGTAGGAGTCTTCTTCAATACGACGCAATGAGGTGATGTGCGAGGTTTGGGTGTGTTGTGTCATTTCGAGGTAACACAGTATGGCGCCTGCGGCTACTACACCATCCTTTAGGTGGTCTACGCCAAAGCCTTTGAGGTTGCGCACCTGAAAGTGCTTGGTTAATCGCTCATGGGCCGTTTGGGGGGTAAAGGCCCAATCGTCGAGTTCGAATATAAAGTTTTTTGAACCATATAATCCCTCATATCGTCCCTTCAGCCCATGTTGCACCAACACCTCTTTAGGAGCAAAGCCAGCTAAGAGTTTGTCAATATACTCAGTTGTGCCCTCAGCCACTAAGAATTCGCCTGTTGAGATGTCAAGAAACGACAATCCTACTGCACTCTGCCCAAAGTGTACGGCAGCTAAAAAGTTATTTTCACGTGCATTGAGCACATTGTCGGTCATGGCCACACCTGGAGTTACCAGTTCGGTGATGCCTCGCTTTACGAGTTTTTTTGCCAATTTGGGGTCTTCAAGTTGGTCGCAAATAGCCACTCTGTAGCCTGCTCTGATAAGGCGAGGCAAATAGGTGTCGAGGGCATGGTGCGGAAAGCCTGCCATTTCGGTGGCTGCCGTTTGGCCCTTATTATTACGACGGGTAAGGGTTATACCCAACACTTGTGACGCTGTAACAGCATCTTTGGCATAGGTTTCGTAAAAGTCGCCGCAGCGAAACAGCAATATGGCATCAGGGTTCTTGGCCTTGAGGTCATAGAACTGCTTCATCATGGGGGTGAGGTTTTCGGGTTGTGGCATGGAATGGGTAATTAAACGTTTTGTTGTGTGCGTGATGACAATCCACTTAAGTGCTAAAGGGTTAAGCAATGGCATAACGCGCATTGCCTAACCCTTACATTGTACCCCCGCTGAGAATCGAACTCAGATCACTGCTTTAGGAGAGCGGTGTTCTATCCATTGAACTACAAGGGCTGGTTTTGCGAGCAAAAGTAATAATTTATTGCGACATAGGGGCTAAAGCTTGCCCTTTACACGCAAGTAGTGCTCGTTTTTTGCATAAAACATTAAGAAGTGTGCAATATTTGACGCTTTATTTGTAGCTTTGCATATCCTTATAGCTACGCGTTGGCGGAATTAGTAAACAAGTTGACAAGTTGACAAGTTGACAAGTTGACAAGTTGACAAGTTGACAAGTTAACGGGTAAGTTTGCCAAGCTTTTTAAGTTCATTCTGCTTTAACATAATAAGTGGTGTAAAGCATACTTACTTGTTAACCCGTTAACCTGTTAACCTGTCAACCTGTTAACCCGTTAACCCGTCAACCTGTTAACCCGTCAACCCGTTAACCCGTACCTATAATATATATATATAAGATGATGCAACCCATTCATAGTTTTGACGAATTAACGGCTCACTTGCAACAACTGCGCCACATGGTGCGATTGGCCGTAGTGTGTGGGTCGGACGTGAGCACAGCTACTGCTGTGATGCACGCTGTGAATAATGGTTTTGTACATGCCACCTTTATAGGCGATTGTGCCGCTGTTAAGCAACAACCTTGTGTGGCACAGTATGCTGGCAACAATATTGACTTTGTTGACACGGGTTCACAAATTGAGGCTGCCGAACGTGCTGTTGGCTGGGTACATGCGGGCAAGGCCGATGTGCTGATGAAGGGATTGCTACACACTGACACACTGCTGCGTGCTGTGCTGAACAAAGAGTGGGGCATACTACCTAAAGGACGGGTGCTCACTCACATTGCCATGGCCGAGTTGCCCAGCTACCATAAGTTGCTGTTCCTTAGCGATGCAGCGGTTATTCCTTACCCCACACATGAGCAAAGGGTGCAACAAGTGGCTTATATGGCACAAATGCTGCATGCCTTTGGCATTGAAGAACCACGCATTGCACTCATTCATTGTGCTGAAACGGTGAGCGAAAAATTTCCACACACCATGGGATATGGTGAGATTTGTCAACGTGCTGCTGCTGGCGAGTGGGGACCATTAAGGGTGGATGGGCCACTTGACTTGCGCACTGCTTGCGACCCTGTGGCCTTACGCACCAAGGGCATTCAATCGGTTATTGAGGGCGATGCAGATGCTTTGATTTTGCCTGACATTGAATCTGCCAATGTGCTTTACAAGGCTTTGTCTTTGTTTGCTGGAGCTAAGGTGGCAGGAACTCTGCAGGGCACTTTGGCTCCTGTGGTATTGCCCTCACGCGGCGATGATGCGGAGGCTAAATATCATAGTTTGGCCTTAGCAGCACTGAATATTTAAATTAGCCTACCTTTCTGTTATTTTAGCAAAACACGCGTTGGCGGAATTAGTAAACAAGTTGACAAGTTAACGGGTTAACAGGTAA
>SAMEA3663105__coassemble_940_pt1 | contig 11050 bp, 11 predicted proteins | sample SAMEA3663105__metabat2_low_PE_034 | metagenome-assembled genome bin SAMEA3663105 (sample SAMEA3663105) | pig gut metagenome | biome: pig gut; feature: pig-associated habitat; material: faeces | place: Denmark | collected 2012
CTGTTAACCCGTTAACTTGTCAACTTGTTTACTAATTCCGCCAACGCGTTAATAAGTGGCGTATTGCATACTTACTCGTCAACTTGTTAACCCGTTAACTTGTTAACCTGTTAAAAAATAAATTTTAGCACTTCTACTTAACCCGTTGGCGGAATTTCAGGTTAACGGGTTAACAAGTTGACAGGTTAACAAGTAAGTATGCTTTACACCACTTATTATGTTAAAGCAGAATGACAGGAAACTTAAAAAGCTTGGCAAACTTACCTGTTAACCCGTTAACTTGTCAACTTGTTTACTAATTCCGCCAACGCGTTTATCTTTCATTTTTTACATACTCAAAAAGCCACTTACATAAAAATAGCGCCACATAAACACAAATATCAACCACTTATACAAGTTTTGACAACATCTATGCACAAACCAATACAGAATCACTGAAAATATTAAAAAAAACGTTGTATCTTTGCAATATCGAAATGAGGAAATGATGCCTTACATTCAGTTACTCAACATATAAGAAATAAGCATGAACAAAAAAGTACTAACGGCATTTATTGTTGACGACAATGCAATGGCTCTTGAAACACTGGCCAACGACCTACGTCAACAACCCGAAATTGACAACGTGTACACCTTTAGCAACTATAACGATGCTACACTGCCGTTGATTGAGGTACAACCAGATGTGCTTTTTTTGGATGTTGAAGTGCCTGGAAAAACAGGATTAGAGTTTCTGCAATCTATACGCTCAAAAGTAAACTTTTCATTTAAGGTTGTGTTTTACTCGGGCTTTTCGGACTACATGATTGAAGCCATTAGGCAATCAGCATTCGACTTTTTGCTCAAACCCTACAAACAGAGCGAATTACGAACAGTTATAGACCGCTTAGCTAACGATACTGATAGCAACAAATCAGTACGCCACTTAGTGGTAAAGGACATGCCACGCAAAATAGCCATGCAAGCTGTGAGCGAATTGCTATTGGTGAGCATGGAAGAGATGCTCATTTTTAATTACATTAGCGATCAACGCTCATGGCAGCTCACACTAACTGATGGCTCTACACATTTGCTCAAAAAAGGACTCACGGCCGATGACTTGCTGAATGTGCACCCTGTGTTTGCTCGCATCAGCAACACTACCATTATCAACCTCACCTATTTGGCTGCGGTTGAAAATAACACACAGCGTTGCCGCTTGTGTCCTCCTTACGATAACATTGAAATTACAGCCTCACGCCGCTACTTTAGCAAACTGAAGGAACGGTTTGAGTTGCTTTAATATTTAATACTTTTTCATGCAAAAGAGGATTGTATGGTGATGAAAAACGTAGAACAGAAACGTCTGTTCAAACAACCTCCCCAACTGACGATATTTCAAGTTCCTATCAAAATGTCAGTTGGGGCTTTCTGTATGTGTGCGCATTACCTCTGCTGTACACTACGCATGCTACAAAAAAAGGTGTTTGGAAAGACCCTTTTGCACACACAAAAAAGGTCGTTCCAAACACCTATTGAAATGGGAATCGCCTAAACTTTTTCTAAATCAGAAACCTCAGTTATTTATTATCGCTTAGCGCGAAAACACATTCATGTCACCCGTTGGCGGATTTTCTTGTTAACGGGTGAACAAGTTGACAGGTTAACAAGTAAGTATGCTTTACACCACTTATTATGTTAAAGTCAGAATGACAAGAAACTTAAAAAGCTTGGCAAACTTACCTGTTAACCCGTTAACTTGTCAACTTGTTTACTAATTCCGCCAACGCGTTATCATGACTAACTTAAAAGAATGCTTAACTTATTTTTTTACCATTACTAAAACATTTCACTACCATCCTCACCATATTTACCATCTTTGGCCTCATACATAACCGAAGGTTCTAATGCCTCCACCTTATGCCACATGCCTTGTGGTATCACACAGCCAAAACACCCCTTAGCAGGGTCAAGCACTATGCGCTTCACCTCACGCAAGCGTCTGCCTGTAGTAACGTGCTGCGCATCCATGCCCTGCTCAAAAGCTATGGCATTCTCTGTTTGAGTTGACAACAGCGCATCTACCTCTTCATAAAATATCTCTACTATCTTGCCACACAATAGCAACACATTCTCTGTGCTATTAGGATGCCTATGAATAGCTACTTGCGTGCCGGGCAACAAAGCATTCAGCATGCGTTGCGAATGATCATTAGGCGATGTGCGTAAGTCATAATTTTGGCGCAGACGAGGGTTGGCTGTAGCCTGCTCAAATAGTTTGTCTAAAAAAGCTTTATCTATATTCATCTATTCTTCAAAGTAGGTGTACTAAAATTATTTCAACGCTTCAGCGAAGCCAAATATGCTGCATGTAAGTGATAGTACTTTTTCATAAACAGCACATAAGTTATGGCCAACACGCCAAAAGCTACTAACAAGTAGAGCCAATGGCAAAGCGCATTGTTAGGGCAAAGATAAACAAAACCTAACGATACGGCCAACTGCATGACCATATATAATGAGGTAACCTTTACATGTCCTATCTTCAGTTCGTTTGCCATAATTTGATAGGCATGTTTGCGATGTGCCTCGCCCAAGTTTTCATGTAGCATGATGCGATGCACTATGGTTAAACAACCATCAACACCATATACAAGCAAAAATATCAACCAAGTTATGTCGCCCGTTTTCATAATTACATTGCCTAACAAAAATAGCATGATAAAAGCAATGCCTATGGAACCCACATCGCCTGCAAAGCACTTTGCCTTGCCCTTGGGACGAAAGTTGAAAAAGCAGAACACCAGGGCTGACGTAATGGTGGTGATTATCAACGATGATTCAACAAAACGTTCCTCACCATTCACTAACAAGAGCGGCACTAACACAGCCAAGGCATAGCCTGCTGTAATGCCGTTAATGCCATCCATAAAGTTGATTACATTGGTAGCCCCCACATACACTATGAGTGCTACTAACACTACCCACCACATGGACCAATGTAACATGCCCAATTGGTAAAATGCCATAGCGGCAGCAGCAAATTGTGCTACCAATCGCACCGAGTCGGGCAAAGAGTGTATGTCGTCTACAAAACTCACTCCTGCCACAAGGGTAAGTCCGGCCAAGAACCACGGATATTCAAACCCGAAGAAGGCACTCCATACCCAAGCACCTATTAAAAATATGATGCCACCGCCACGCAACACTATCGTTGAGTGCGATGAACGCTCATTAGGCTTATCAATAATGTTACACTTGTTAGCTATACGAAAATACACAAGTTCGGCTACAAAGAGCAGAACAAAAATTAAAAAATAGGTTGTCATAAAGATTATAGTTTGTGAAACTAACCCCTTGCACCTTGTGTCAAAAGTTTCTTACACCCCCATACATTTTCAATCGACCTTGGGCACCTTCTCGAGCCAATTGCTCCAAACGGAGCAAATCAGTTCCACCCCCATTGAACGATTTGAAAAGTACTTATACTTCCACCTCATGGCCAGCATGTTTTTCACCATTTGTAGATGTGCTTTTAGGCTATTGCCATACTTTATGGCATTGCTGGCTATGTGGCTGCAGTCATTTAAGAGCATGACGTCTTGACGCTGCAATTGCGCCTCACCAGGTTTTAGCCATGTAGCCTTTACGCCACAAACCACCTGTGCCAATCGTGTCATCGTTTCGGCAAAAGGTAGCAAGTCGTTCTGTGCGCAAACTTGCCAAAAGTCGGTATCGAAGCACTGAGCATGTTGCAACATCATGGCCCAATCGCAAATGTAACGCAGCGTGATGCCCTCACGCAAAAAGTGGCGATGGCTATGCTGCAAAAAGTACAAGGCATTGAATCGGTCACAAGGCAGTTCTAAATGCGAGTGTGCAATGCGTGTGGTAGGTTCATTAGCAAGCAACGAGCGCAAATAGCGTTCAAACCTTTTGCGCTGCCTGCTTCCCCTTACCGTAGTACAAATTTTGTGGTTTTCAACAAACACGTGCCTATACTGAAAGGTTGCATGCCTATAGTCCTCGCGATCCACCTTTATGCCCTTTGCCTCAACCACCCTATTGCCCGCTTCATATTGTGTGCCCAAATAACAGTCTAAGTCTGACGCAGGTCGCTTTGCAGGCACAGGGTAATAAGCAGCAAAAGCGAACCCCTTCAGCACCCACGTGCGTATGCCACCATTATCATGCCATAGGTTCGACAGTTCTACGGCCGACACCAATTGCCGTTCATACATGCGCTCAATGCTCAAACTCATCAGGTTGCCTTCTAAATTTATTTTACCATCTAAATTCAAAGGCTGATAACCTTTTTTCATCAGCTGTTGCAAGCCATGCATCACAATAGCTATCACCCCTTGTGAGCGTGCCATATTCAACAAATCAGCCCAAACAATGGCGGAGGGCATGGCCACATCATCATCAGTTGTCAGCGCCACTTTGAGCAACAAGCACAAAGCCTCAGTTGTTGGATTCATCAAAGTTGAATACGTTTTAACGACTCATTAAACGACACCAGTTGATAATTAAAATCATAAGTCGTAAGGTCTTGTGTGTAATATTGGTTGGCAAACATTTTGCAAAGAGGCGTCAAAAAGAAAGAACCTAACCACACTAACGGATTAAACAACCGCGTGCACCACAGTCCATGATGATTCGCCTTAGCATAGTAGCGCACAATTTCAACCGTGTCGGCATACTCTTTGTTTTGCAAATGGAAGGTGCCCGATAGTTCACGGTCAATTGCCTGCTTTACAAACTCACACAAGTTGTCAATGTAAAGCATCGAACGCTGATTATGCCACAAAGGGAACACGGGTGTTTTTAAGGCCAAACGTGCCAAGCGCTGAAAGTTACCCTTACCATTTGTGCCATAAATCATGCAAGGACGCAGGTTTACCACCTTAAAGTTGGCCGATGCCAACTCATTCAATCCCTTTTCAGCTTGCCACTTTGAGTCGCCATAAAAGTCATTGGGTTGGGGTTGCGTGTTTTTATCAATAACTGTACCTTTCAATGATTTACTGGCGTGATACACTATTTGTGAACTCATAAACACGAACTGCTTCACTCCAGCTTGCTTAGCATGTCGAGCTATCTCAATAGTTAAGTCACGATTCACCTTATAATACAAGGGAGCCATTTCGGGTTTAGGGTCAACATGAGCAATGCCTGCCACATGAAACACTACATCATATTGGGTGAAGTCAGCTTGTTTCCAAGCATCATTCATAGTGTCTACTGTGTCAACACTATATGCACCTTTGTTGCTAAGCAACCACTGCTCTACCGAAGTGCCAATAAAACTATGGGCACCTGTTATCAATATCTTTTTCATCTGTTTAATACAATGAATTAGTAAACAAGTTTAACGGGGTAACAAGTTAACGGGTTAACAGGGTAACGGGGTAATCGGTTAACGGGGTAACAAGTTAACGGGGTAATCGGTTAACAGGTTAACGGGTTAACAGGTTAACAGGGTAACGGGGTAACAGGGTAACGGGGTAACAAGTTAACGGGTTAACGGGGTAATCGGTTAACAGGTTAACAGGTTAACGGGGTATCCTATACCCCCGTTAAATTCCGCCAACAGAGTTAATATAGTTTCTCTATTTCTTTCCAAATCATATGGCAGTCATAATTCTCAACCACCCATTTTCTCCCTTCCCTTCCATCAATAGCGTTATCAATACGCACGAGGTCAATCTTTGCAGCCAAATCATCAACATCGTTATCAACAAACAAGCCCGTAGTGCCATCCACTATTGAGTCGCAACAGCCTGTCACACGGGTTGTAATTACAGGTTTCTGCATAGCCTGCGCCTCAAGCACGCCCGTGGGGAACCCCTCACGATACGAAGCCAACACATACACATTCATCAAGGCATAATAATACTCCATGCCACCATTAATAAAACCTGTGTATATAATGCGTGGGTCATGCTGTATGCGTTCCTTCACATCATCGGGTAGCGCATCGCGTTTTTCAAACATACCCACCAACAATAGCTTGCAGTTGTCAGCATGCTTTAGTTTATCAAAAGCTCGCACCAACTCAATAATACCCTTGTCGCGCACCATACGTCCTGAGTAACCTATCACAAAGTCAGTATCTTTTATTCCATACTTTTGTTTCAAAGCATTCAGTTGCGAAGCGTTGATATGTGCAGGATTAAAATGGCCTTGCGTGTCGACACCATTACAAGTACCCTTACCCAGCACCCGTTGTTTGTTAGCAGGTGCCAAGTGGTCAGCAATGCTACGTTTCAGCACCGACGGACTCACGCACACAATCTGTGTGGCACAAGCTGAAGCCAATCTGTCCACCGTTTTCAGTATAAAACGTTTCAGGCCGCTACTGGTTTCATACACCAGTCCATGCCTAAAGTAAATACGTTTAGGCACACGGCACAGCCACCCTGCCATCATACCGAGCAAAGCCCCTTTAGGCGTATGTCCCACCACAATGTCAATACGCTGTTTACGTATGAAACGACATATATGCCATATGCTTGTCAAGTCTTGCTTAATGGAGATGCTACGGTTCACAGGCGTCTCCAAATATGCAAAGCCTTGCTGCTGGGCATAATCTGCCAAATACTCACTTGGACTGCATACCACATTCATTTGGTAGCCCCGTTCCTTAAAATACTTAAACTGGTCTCCAATAAAATAAGGGAGCACAAAGTAGATGTTTACAACGTGAAGTATATTCATAAAGCAAAGGGTAGACACTCTTTCGAATGTCTACCTAAATGAAATAACGAAATAAAAAATCTTACGGAATAGTTTCTCTATCAACTACTACAAAAGTTCCCCACCGCAGTATCGCTCTGCGCTATGCCGACTTTCGAGTGGGGGGTGAACTACCGCTAAGCTAAAGACTTAGCGGCTTCGGAGATAGTTATACTCCTCGTTTTTCCTGCTTCTTCCTGCCATTGCTTTTTAGGACACGAGGTCGGTCATCCACAAGAGGACAGTCCACAGGCTTTACTTTCCCACGTTCCGTGGGTAGGGTCTTCAAGCCAAACTCTTTGATATTGTATTGAAAACCAAGGGTAGCTGCGCTACCTCGCATTTTTCATCCCCTAAGCTAAAGACTTAGGGGGGGGGCAAATACGCTTTCCATAAATTCACTCATTGTCTGTTCTGTAACAACAGACACATACTTTACACGCTACTATTTAATGCCTTTACGTCGTCTTGGCTGTAATCTATATTTTTGTACCTCTTTGTTTTCGTAATTTTTCAGTCCTGCATCACCTGTAAAAATCTCGACTTCGTTTCCCATCTTTAAAAACTCATCAGCCACATCTGCAATCGAAGCATCGCCCATTGATTGGTTCTCCGTAACAGCAGAACTTCTCCATTTCGAGAGTAAACCTCTTAACTTTTCACCTTGCAGCAACTCAGTCTGTCAGCTAAATGCTATCCACGGAGTTTCTTCATCAATGGTTTGCTCAATCAAATCAGCAAAAGCATTTACTATAGGATATTTATTTCCCGCTGCATGAGCTATATGATTCCCCGTTTCTATGATGGTAGCTATAGGCAGAACAAATTTAGTACCCTTCTTTATTTCCTCATCAATTTTCTTCTGAACCCTTTTGATAGTCCATTTGTTTTTATCTGCCCCACAATCATCCATATTGGGTATGCCCAACCATACGCATAATATGCATGTGTCCATAATTAAAACCTTATCTTTCATACGCTTAGCTTGTCTTTAACCATTAGCTCACCCACCGTATTACTCGACATCAGTTTCGTAATATTCCTTACATCCTCAACTGGCTCCACCTTGCTCGCTCCATCATCTGCCGAACGAGAAACATAACTGATAAAAGGAAGCATATCAACTCCCAAAGAATCAATCAGCACCGGATTATGTGTAGTACACAGCACATCAATATGACGCTCACGCCCCAGTTCACACAGAGCCTTAACAAGTTCACCTGCCCGCGAAGGATGCACCCCATTATCAATTTCTTCAATAACAAGCAAGCTATTAGGTTTCCCCGTCAACAAGGCCATGACAATAGCAATAAAGCGTAACGTACCATCCGACATGCTTCTGGCATCTATAATATCTTTTTGCCCATCATTCCAGCATTCTTCACAATACAACATGGCATCATTGCCAAAACACCCCACCTTTTCAGCCCAAACTCTGTTTATATCCCTTTCGGGCAGAGGACGGACATACGAAGATAATTTATCTTCCAACTCTTTCTCTTCATCCATCTGCATTCCAGCAAGCACGCCTGCTATATTACCACCATTCGATAGCAAAGAATCTGCCAACGGGCAATAATTTCGCATTTGGTTGGGTATAGGATTGAACACAAAAATACCATTCAAATCACGCGCTATAGCCACACAAACCTCGCGTACATCCTTTATAATAGGCAACACTTCATACTGTGACAATACTGAAGCACGCTTTGTCAAGTCCAAGCGTTTCTGCTTACCTTTCTTTCCCGTATAAAAACGTGTCACTATCGTTGAAGAAATATCCTCTCCTACTTCATCAGTATAGAACAGCAATCTTTCTGCAAAATTACCTTTTTTTCGGCGTAGCAGTTTTTCATGACACAACTCCATACCATTGCGTTGAGAAAGCCTACCACCTATCTCATACACATAATCTATATCCTTTTGTTCATCAACAATAGCTAATGAGAATTCATCACACCCTCTCTTTATTGCCCAATCTGATCCTCCGCGTATATGTTCTTTCAAGATGCTATCAATAGGCATTCCTGTAGCTGTAAGATGCAAAAATAACAAGGCATCAAGTATATTCGACTTTCCACTGGCATTTGTACCTATTACAAATGTCAACGGGTCGATATAAAGAGTTGCGTCACCAAAACTCTTCCAATTATGTAAATGCAATTCCTTTATCATTTCGCTTTGTTTATATTGTACTTTGCTTCACAAAAGCAATCATTTTATGCAAAGTTACTTAATCCCATCCACTCTTGCAAAACATTGATTTGAAAAAGTTTTCTTCGCTACAAGCCCTTAAAAAGTTGTTCCCCGTCGCAGTATCGCTCTGCACTATGCCGTCATTCGAACGGGGATAGAAAATCAGTAACCATTGCTTTTTCAGCAAAGACTCTGTATTCGTTTTATCATGCCTTCAAGACTATATGAGTTTTTACGGGCCTCTTCAATATTCCAAAAATCCTTTATAAAAGGCACTAATGCAGGATTATATTCGGGGCCTTTACAAGACTTGCCAGGTGCGTAAATCTGCTCTCGCAATTCCTTTTCATTTGAATTTACTATGACTTGATGTGTCAAATAGTAAGATGATTTCAAAGGAACATTTATTTCCAAGCGTTTCTTTAATCCGCCGAATTTCTGTTCTGAAGATTGTGGTATGTATTTCTCCGCAACTCCTAAATATTTTGCAAACCCCTTTGTGTCAGCAAAGAGCCAAGCCTCTGCTTCATCCACAGCTATGTTTATTATAAAATCACGGTTCTGTGGAGACATTCCCTTCATAAGGTCTGACTTTGCCAAAGGAGCACAATCAGCTGTATCCATATCTGAAAGAAGAATGACAGGATATACAAGTGAGAATTTATTGAAATTCTCCATCTTACTTTTTATCTCGCTTCCCCTTGCCGGCAATTGGCCTTTTATACATAAGTTTGGAGCATAATCCTTAACTATTCTGCGAATAATTTCTATTGTAACAGGATCTTCACCTACAATATAAACTTCTTTCATACTTATATTAGGTTAAAGTTCCACATTGCCTATATCGTCTATATTATCCGCTCTTGTTTCTGCCATTGCGGCATCAGCAGCACTCAATCCAGCCTCAAGCATTGCTGAAACAGCCTTGTCTTCAAGGGCATTCTCCGCTATCGTACCTTCTGGAGAAGGTCTCAATATTACCAATTCCTCTGCTCTGATGCCCTTGTTTGACAATATCTCATAGCTATGAGTCGTTATTATAACCTGCCTCTTCTTGTTACGTTGCACCTTGGCGACAAACTCTGGTATAGCCGCAACAATTGCCGTATGTAAATTTGTCTCTGGTTCTTCCAATAGAATTATGCCATTTCCGTCAAGCATTGCAAAGAGGAATCCGATAAGGCGGATTGTTCCATCAGAAAACATTTGTTCATTCTGTTTACTTCCTCTGGCTCTCCAATGATGATATTTTGCCTCAACATGTGGGAACCCCTTTTCATCTTTCACAAAAGACAAATTCTCCAATTGCGGTACAGCAGTAAGCAACACCTCATTTATAATTTTAAGATATTTGTTGCGGGTTTTCTCATTCAACAACGCCAAACGTCTCATGAAATTTCGTCCATAGTAGTCCTCCATTCCCGATGATAGCATTATGGAATCAGCGTCCCGTACAAACTGTGGAATCACATTCAAATACTCTGTTGTCTGAAAGACGTCTTTTATTTCCCTAAATTTTGCATTAGCTGTTGGCTGCTCAAGATGCGTGTACTTCTTTGTTTCCGCATCATCATCTTTGAAAGAATTGTCACGCAACAGTATTTTTTCTTTTGTATAATAATTATACACCTCTTCACGGTTTACTAAAGCGGTGACATTTTGAATACCTCCTCCAGTATTAACCAGTTCCAAAGAATATTTCCATTTTGGATCGTTTTTCCCATTTTCAGAGATATCCACCTCCACACATACCTCAGTCCGCTGTCTTGCAGCCAAGCACCTGATTTTTTTCAATCCTCCACGAACATTTACGGCGAACTGAAGTCCCCCCCCCTGCTTCACTATATCACGCAGGAAGCGTAATACATCCAAGAAATTGGATTTGCCAGTCGCATTCGCACCAATCACAAAACAACGTTCTGCAAGGATAACCTCACAGTCACGAAAATTCTTCCAATTATATAGCTTAATTCTTGATATATACATACTTATACTTTTTACTTCTACAAAAGTAGTAAATTAACAGCATATATACAAGTCAAACAAAAGAAATTGATATATCGTTTAAATTCAGGTAAGCAATCAATTTAGGGCATACCCCAAAGAGCAGGCACTTTTCAGTGCCTACCTTTATTGA
>SAMEA3663105__coassemble_943_pt1 | contig 11029 bp, 6 predicted proteins | sample SAMEA3663105__metabat2_low_PE_034 | metagenome-assembled genome bin SAMEA3663105 (sample SAMEA3663105) | pig gut metagenome | biome: pig gut; feature: pig-associated habitat; material: faeces | place: Denmark | collected 2012
TTACTTGTTAACCTGTCAACTTGTTAACCCGTTAACCTGAAATTCCGCCAACGGTTTTTTTAATAATGAAGAACTTGCTGCATGAGTTATTTTGATTGTTCGGAGTGAAAAGAGTGTGTAACCTTCGTTACAAAAACGACTATAAGGCTACAAGGAGGCTCTACTGGAGCTACCTCGTAACCTCATAGTGTTAGATAGGTATCACACATAATAGCTTGACGAACATCGAAACTTGACGTAGCTTTTTGCTAAAAATAGGAGTAAGACTAAAAGTGCAAGTTCAATGCTTTCAAACCAAGTGTGGTTGATAGGTGTGTGGGGGTTACTTTACAGAAACCTTAATGGTCTTGCCATTGCTGGTGCGAACCACATAAACACCCTTATTAACTTTAACATTTTGCTGTCCCTTAGCAACCACGCGTCCTGTAAGGTCGAACACATCAATGTTGTTGCCATTAACAGCTTGAATGCTGCCGTTGAGTGAACTGATAGCTGCATGGCTGTCAGCAACTTGCTGAATGCCATCGGTGGTGTGTGTGGTAAAGCTAATTTGAGCAGTAGTACCCTCGTTTGAACCTGTTACCTTAATGAGGTAAAGACCAGGTTTAGCAACTTCACCATCAATGGTATAAGTCAGTTGGCTATAGCTGCCCGATTGGTCATATGAAATATTACTGCTTGTGAGTCCATAGCCCATAGGCATGCCTGTTTCGTCAGTAGCAAAGAGTTGTGCATACCAATAAGACTTGCTGGCATCAGTTGTTACAATGTTTAATTCGCCCTTGTCAAGGTTTACACTATACCATGCAGGGTTACCATTGCTTGCAGCTCCGAAGGTATATTCGCCAGGTTCCAATTCGATAGGAGTGCTGGCATCTTCACCTTGTTTGATGTCGCGTGTGGTGATGGTCACGGGGGTTTCACCATAGGTGCTGTTTACCTGAATGAGGTAATGACCCGGCTTTACATCCTTGCCATTCACAATCAACTTCAAGCCACAAGTTTGAATGCCCTTGGCAGAATCATAGTAGCTCATTGAACTGGTAATAGAACTACCTGCAACGGAACCATCATCATTCGTGGCATAAACATCGGCACCAAAGTAATTGTTGTGCGTTTGACCATCGTTGGGGTCGTAATCAACCGTATTCATTTCGATTACACCAGGTTCTGCCACATCAATGCAGTACCAAATAGGAGTGATACGTGAAGCCAATGGCAAGGTAAGTTCGCTGAGTGAGCTAATGTTGATGGCAGTAGCAACCGTTTCGCCTGCTTGTGGGTCGGCCATGGCAAAGGTTACCTTTTTGCCTTGCTGTGCATCCTTCAATACAACGTTAACATACACTTCGTCGCCTTTGTTGACAAACACAGAACCTTCGAACGCATTGACCGATACATTGCCTTCCATTTTTGAATCCTTAAAGTTGCGCAACTCGCCATTCAATCCCACTTTTACGTAAAGGGCATTTTCGCCCAGTCCTGCGGTCATGTCCGACGAAACAGTCAGTTTACCATCTTTAGGAGCAGTGTAGCGATACCAATAGTCAAGTGCCTTTTGTGGTAGTTCAACTGACGAAGGCTCATCGGCTTGGGCTGTAACATCAATGGGGTTGTTAATAGATTCACCCTTGACGAAGTCAACCATTGATAGGTCAAAGTAGTCGCCCTCTTTGGCACCCGAAACCTTGATAATGTAGGTTTGGTTAGCTTCAGCCTTCATCTTGTTAGTACCCGCTGACTTAACCGAACTGAATGTAGAGCCATAAGAACTCATGAACTCAACATTAATGTAAGGTTCCGTGTCAATGGTCAACCATCCGTTTTGCGTAGGTGTGAAGCTATAGTAAGTGTCGTTGGTCGAAGCAAGGTCGTTTTCGCCTTCAACAGCGGCAATAGGACGACGGGCAATGTCGCCATCTTTCACGTCAGTAACAGAGTAGTTAAAGGCAAAAGCGTTAGAACCTTCGTCACACTTCCAAGCAATGATGTAGGTGGTTTCGCCATAGGTTTCAACAAACTCGCGGAAGCCATTGCGACCACTTGCTTTTGAATAGTTGCCTTGTGATGACTGCTCGTAGAGGTAAACTTGCGTTTGTGTTCTGCTGGCATCGGCAGCAATGCCTTTAGGTGCATTGACTGTTATGAAATGCTGGCCTGCAGGCACAACGATGCTGTAATAATAAGTACCATTAGCTTCGGGCACAGTTTCAGTTCCTTCGTTGGCATTCAGTGCGATAGGGTTGTTGAAGGTGTCGCCTGCTTTAGCTGCTTCAAGCGTAAGGTTGAATGAACCATCAGCGCTGGCTGCATTGGCTCTTTCAACACATATATAATAGGTAGTACCTGCGGTGGCTTCAAAGCGCAAATCCATTTTACCACTTACGCTTGAAATGGGTTGTTCGTAAGTAATTTGATAAGTTTGGTTGTAAACCTTCACCGTACCACCAGCCAAGTCTTCATCGGACTTGATGTAAACAAAGCCATTTTGTGAGGGAGTGTAAGAGTACCAATATTTACCCGTTTCCTTGGCCAAAGCGTTAGCACCATCGGTGGCAGGGATGGCTACATCGTAGCTTGAACCTTGCTTAATCACCACCTCTTCAAACGAAGCATATATGGGATTATAGCTTTGTACGCTGATGTAGTAAGTTTTGCCCTTTTCAACAGGAGCTTTGCCTATATAGTAAATATTGTTGTTGATGTACTCACTATTAACGTTGAATGAAGTGGGGGTGCCGGTTTCGCCCTCTTGAATAGTGGCATTCATTACGTAGCCACCAAAGGTCATTTTTAAAAAATCGTTATCGGTAGCGGTGTATTTAATGTAGGTAGGCTTATGATCGTAGCTGCCATAGCTATTTTTTTCGCGGTTCATAGGCACAAAGAAATCGTTCTTTGTGGCCTCGATGGCTGTGGCGATGCTTGAACCATCAACATTGGCTGCTTTGGCTGAGGCGGTAAACTTTACCTCTTCATCGCTTGTCATGATAACCAAGTAAATGGTCTGCCCCTTTTTAACGGGTATAACTAATTCAGAACCATTGTTGGCCGATACGTAAGCAATGGTTGTGTTTGATGTGCCATCCTCGGTGGGCAAAAAGCTGCCTTGAATGTTCTTAGTGATGGTGAGCAGCTGGTCGCTGTCGGCAGTGTATTTAAAGTAAAGTGTTCCGTAGGTTGATTCGCCACGTGCATATTCGGTATCGCCCATTTGTATGTTGGGGGCATCCTCTAATGTCTTTTGTGCGTTTGCGCAGAGGGCTACCAGTCCTAATGCGCCAATGAGTAATGGTCTTTTCATAAGCATATAGAATTTTTTTGTTGATGTGTTGTCATGTAACAATTTGATAGTGCAAATATAAAGGCTTTGTGATTGAATAACAAATTATAAAGGGGATATAAAAGGGATGGTTCTTATTTACAGTTTTTGTTTTAATTAAAGTAAAATAGCTGAAAATCATGTAGTTATAATAATCAACACATCTTTTTGTGCAGGGGATGTTTCTTAAAGAGTATAGAATAATTTGCTTGCGAATTGAAAAATATCATTTTTGTTTTATATCGAAAAGAATTGCGCCAAAGTGTAATTTGTAGCTAACTTTATGTTACAACTCGCAAATAATGTATACATTTGCCTTTGAAGAGGGCTGGTCGTGACACATTGATGCTAAAAAATGTCCTTTTCATCGCAAAATATGAATGTAATGCCCCTAAAAAGTCATAGCGTGATGCATCATAAGTGTAAAAAAAAACATCTTTTTAGCAAGGTGGTTGCACATATTGTTTTGTGCCTATGGTTGCTTGTTCCCATTAGGTTGGAAGCAGGCAATAGTGATAGTGCCCGTATGTTGATGCGGCAAGCAGTTGATGCAGCTGTGCAGCACGACTATCGTCGTTCATCTGCTTTGCTATTTAGAGCACGTAGTGAGGCCGAAAAGTCTGCTGACTATGAGCAATTATTCTGGGTGTACACTAATTTAGGCATTAACCAAGCAGAGTTACTTAATTATGCCGATGCCTTGCAACACTTCAGCAAGGCTTATCAAATAGCCATTGACCATCTTGACAATCGTAAGGTGTTGAGCATACGTAATAACATAGCTGGACTTTACATGATGAACCATGAAAATGCCAAAGCCTTGGCTGAGTATATGGGCATATATAATGATGTGAAAGGTAAAAAAGATAGTGTTTTTATCGGTGGCTGTGCGCTTAACATAGCCACTTTGCAACTCAGTGAAGGAAAATATGCCAAGGCATTGCCTTACATTGTTGAGGCTGAGCGTATGTTGGGGCATAATATCGAAAATAAGGCTACTTTGACAGAGTTGCGTGTTGACTATTTGTTAGGCATACATCAACCCTCTATAGCCTATAACTTGGTGCAACAAGTCATGGTAAAGTATAACACATTAGCTCCATTGCCCGAGATGCAATTGTTGCATGCACGTACGGCGCAAGCCATAGGGCGTGTTGACGAAGCTGTTGTAGCAGGGCAGGGCGTGCTGAGAGCGCGCAATGTGAATCTTTCGATGAAAAGGGAAGTTTTTACACTTCTTTCAGCACTATATACACAACAAGGAAACTATCCTAAAGCCTTAGCTTGCAAAGATTCAGTGGTGTGGGCAACTGACTCATTAGCAAGTGTTACGGGGCAAAAACTCTTTGAGGCACGGCAAATACAATTTGATATATGGCAAAAACAACAAGAGATAGACAATTATCAAAGTCGGCATCGGTTAGAATTAGCTCTTACGCTCACGGCTATAGTGGCTTGTTGTATATTGGTGTGGGCTTTGTGGGTGCAAAAGCGTAATAATAGGCAGCAGCATAGGCTTTCGGCTCTTGAATTGGAACGTGAACAAGAACGTCGTGAGGCTTTACAAGCACGACTGACTGCAGAGCAAGTTGCTATGGAGGCAGAACAGGCGGCCAGTCACCGCACCATAGAGCAGCGTAGTCGCGAACTCATGTCGAAAGCATTGCAAGCAGCTAATCGTAGCGATGCTATACGTGAGTTGTTACATGCACTTGATGACAATGTTGTTTTGCATCAAGTAGATGACCCTGTGCTGAAGCGCACCATTGCTAATTTGCGCCACCAGCTTGATTCGTCGGTGGAATGGAAGGATTTTACCACTTATTTTGAACAAGCCAATGCAACATTCATTCAGTCGCTGAAGCGAAATCATCCCACACTTACGGCCAATGAAATACGTTATTTGTCGTTGGTTTACATCAATCTTTCGCCCAAGGAAATTGCGCTATTACTCAACATTACACCCGAGTCATGCAAAAAGAAAAAACAACAAGTGGCGCGTAAAATGGGGCTTACAGACCCCAAAATGTTATATGACTACTTGGTGAATGGCCTTAATCAATAATGCAACTGCTTATTGGGGTATAAGTAGGTATTCAAAATTAGTTGAGATGAATGGGTGCATTCTTTCGCCCATAAATAAATGTAGTTTCCCCGTTATCGGGGGACAGAAATAATAAAAAAATAAGAGACAACCTCTTGACGTAAGAGGTTGTCTCTTGTTAATTGAAAGGCGTTCTAAGAATTCTAAGCCCATCTTTTAATGGTCACTCCATTCCTTTTAGAATCTTATCGGCAGTGGTTTGCATCTCTTCAGCCGAAAGTTTCAACTTGGGCTTGCTAAAATCCATATCACCCTCGTTTTGCAACGGAATGAGGTGAATGTGAGCATGGTTAACATCCAAACCGAGCACAGCCATTCCCACTTTGCGGCAAGGAAAAGCCTTTTTAATGGCAATGGCCACCTTTTTTGCAAAAACAATCATTTCGGCCAATTCCTCATCGCTGAGGTCAAACAAGTAGTCAACTTCGTGTTTGGGAACAACCAAGGTGTGGCCTTGTGCTACGGGGTTAATGTCAAGAAAAGCATAGAACTTATCGTTCTCAGCACACTTGTATGAGGGAATTTCACCCGCAATGATTTTACTGAATATAGTCATAGCAATAGGGCTTTTTGTGCAGAAGCATCGTTCACTCGTTGCCTTAGTTTACGAATGGATGTGGCACACTGCGCTAATTGATTAAATAGAAATGTTCAGAATTTCGAGGTGAATAGTACCTTGTGGAATCTTAACCTCTACAATATCGCCCACTTTCTTGCCGAGCAAACCTTGTGCAATAGGAGTGGTGCTTGAAATTTTACCTTCGCGAAGGTTGGCCTCGCTTTCACTCACAATGGTATATTTCATAACCATACCGTTTTTAACATTCTTCATTTCAACGGTAGTGAGAATTTGTACTGTGTCAGCCTTGATTTTTGATTTATCAATGATTTTTGCTTCAGCAATAGCTTTTTTAAGTGCTGCGATGCGTCCTTCTAACTTTGCTTGGTTCTCTTTGGCAGCATCATATTCGCTGTTTTCTGAAAGGTCACCCTTGTCAGCGGCCTCGGCAATGGCTGCTGAGGCAGCAGGGCGCTCAATTGATTCCATGTGACGGAGCTGGGCTACCATTTTGTCGTAGCCCTCTTGAGTCATGTAAGCCATAATGGATTTGTGGTATTATTTATTGTTTTTTACTTCTGTTATGTTCCTGAGGTGAGGTAGGCGGTAAAAAAAACCGAAAGAACTCCGGCACGATTGATTGTGCGATGGAATCCTTTCAACTTCACCTTAATAACTATTTCCAAGTGCAAAAGTAGTCCTTTATTTTGGATAGGCCAAATTTACCCTAAAAATAAAAACGTTTTACCCAATAGCCTTTTGTCTTTAGGTAAAAGAATGTATATTTGCCACCCTATAAGCTTCGGTACTTGCTCTCGTGTTTACTTGTCAGCAAAAACGTTTGTTCACGATAGCTGCCGTTGCTCAACACTAACCCTAAAAATAGTAAAATGGAAAAAATCCAAGGCTTAATTGATGCCCCCTTTACCCCTTTTTATGCTAATGGTGAAGTAAATTATGAACCCATCAAAGCTTATGCTGACCTTTTGGCTCGCAATGGGCTGAAAGGTGTGTTTATTAATGGTTCCTCAGGCGAAGGCTATATGCTCACCGAGGATGAACGTATGCAACTGGCTGAGGCTTGGGTGGCTGCTGTACCCGCTCATTTTAAAGTGATAGTGCATGTTGGTAGCACTTGTGTGAAGAGTAGTCGTCGATTGGCTGAACACGCACAAAACATAGGCGCATGGGGTATAGGGGCCATGGCTCCTCCCTTTCCGAAGGTAAACCATATTGAAGAGTTGGTGAAGTATTGTGAAGAGATAGCTTGTGGGGCACCACAACTTCCTTTCTACTTTTATCACATACCGGCCTTTAATGGTGCTTATTTGTCGATGCTCGATTTCTTAAAGGCTGTTGATGGCCGCATTCCCAACTTTGCAGGCATAAAGTACACCTTTGAGAGTTTGTATGAGTACAATCGCTGCCGTCGTTATAAAAACGGGAAGTTCGACATGTTGCATGGGCAAGATGAAACCATATTGCCTTGTTTGGCCATGGGTGGTGCGCAAGGAGGCATTGGGGGCACTACAAACTATAATGGCCGTGTGCTTACTGGTATTATTGAGGCTTGGCAAGCTGGCGATTTGAACAAGGCGCGTGAGTTGCAAAACTATGCGCAGGATGTAATTGATGTGATATGCCACTTCAGAGGTAACATTGTGGGGGGAAAACGCATCATGAAACTCATTGGGCTTGATTTAGGCCCGAATCGAACTCCCTTTCAAAACATTACGGATGAAGAGGAAGCTCAACTGCGTAAAGAACTTGAGGATATTGACTTTTTCAATCGTTGCAATAAGTAAACGCGTTGGCGGAATTAGTAAACAAGTTGACAAGTTAACGGGTTAACAGGTAAGTTTGCCAAGCTTTTTAAGTTTCTTGTCATTCTGGCTTTAACATAATAAATGGTGTAAAGCATACTTACCTGTTAACCTGTCAACTTGTTAACCCATTAACTTGAAATTCCGCCAACGGGTTAAGTAACTAAAATTTTCCTACTTCCCCTTATAAAAAGCGCATTTGAGTAATGTTTCTCTTCGAAAGGATATCTGAAAAACCAATACATGATTAAACAAACAATCAATAGTAGATAATTTTGAATTTCTATTTGCTATTCAACTGCAAAGCATGAAGTTGTCTAAACCTAAAAAGTTTAAATATAATCTTTGTCAGAAAAGTTTAGACGACTTCCATAACGCATGAATCATGAAAAACTTTCTAACCTTATTATTTTCGCTCCTTTGTTGTATAATAGCAGGGGCGCAAGTCAACGCTACGTCGCCACCTAACGATAATGCTTTCAATAGTGTAAGTTACAGGCCTCTGCCCCCATTGCAAGTGAATGGCACACAAGGCGTGTCGGCACCCTTTGCTGGCAACATAGGTAATAGCTTGTTAGTAGCAGGTGGTTGCAACTTTCCTAATGTGCCTGCTGCTCAAGGTGGGACGAAACAATTTTATGCTGACATTTATGAATTGTCACACATTGATGCACCTCATCAGCGATGGCATAAAATAGGACAATTGCCCACACCCTTGGCCTATGGTGTGAGTGTGAGTGTGCCGCATGGCATAGTGTGCATAGGTGGCACACCCGATGGTAAACGTAGTTCGGCAAGTGCGTATTTGCTGCACACGGATAGGCATCACAAACTATTGGTTGATACGTTGCCCCCTTTGCCCTTGCCACTTGACAACATGGCAGGTGCTTATGGTGGTGGCTACATTTATGTGGCAGGCGGACAGAGCAATGGACATGCGGTAAATGCGGCTTTTCGCTTGCGCTATCCTCGTGGAACGGCTTGGGAACGTTTGCCTGATTTTCCAGGCAGCGCACGTGTACAGCCTGCTGCAGCAGTGCAACACAATGCCACCACCAGTTGCTTTTATTTGTTCGGAGGTTTTTCACCTATTGAGAATACGCGTCCTGCAGTAGCTCACACTGATGGTTGGTGTTACAATCCAGTAGTGCATCAATGGGTTAAAATGGCTAACATTGTGCCACATGGCCGCACCCAGGCCATAACGTTGAGTGGTTCGTTTGGCATAGCTTCGGGTTGTGCCCATATAGTGTTTGTGGGAGGTGTGAACAAAGAGCGCTTTGAACGTGCTGTTAATATGCCTTTACTCATAGCACAAGCTGAGCGAGCCTGCAAGCAACAAGGCACACATGCTGCGCAAGCAACTTTGGCACAACTACAAGCTGAGCAGGTGGCCTATATGCGGCATCCCGCCCCATGGTATGAGTTTAATGACGAGTTGGTTATTTATCACACCATTACCGACACATGGGTCACAGAGAGTCAATCACCTTTATTGGCACGGGCTGGTGCAGCTGTTGTTGAATGTGGTCATGAGTGGATAGTGGTGAATGGTGAGGTGAAGCCAGGTGTACGCTCCACTGACGTAACGGCCATAAAGATGACCATGCGCCCTTCATTTGGTTGGCTCAACTGGGTAGTGCTCATTGCCTATTTGGTGGCAATGGTGCTGTTAGGCTATTACTTTATGAAGCGTGGTGGTGATGCTGATGACTTTTTTAAAGGTGGAGGCCGTATACCTTGGTGGGCTGCAGGCATAAGTATTTATGCCACAATGTTGAGTGCCATCACCTATATGGCATATCCAGCCAAGGCATATGCTACTAATTGGACGTATTACCCTATGTTGGTAACCATTCTGCTTGTGTCGTTTCCTGTTATTAAGTATTATCTGCCCTTCTTTCGTCGTTTGAACGTAACGAGTGCATATGAATATCTTGAACGTCGCTTCAATGCTCCTACACGGCTCATGGCATCGGCCCTGTTCATTATATTTATGGTAGCACGCATGGCCTTGGTGCTTTATTTGCCCTCATTGGCTTTAACGGCAGTTACGGGCATTAATCTTTACATCTGCATAGTGCTAATGGCATTGGTAACCATTGTTTATTGCACCATGGGTGGTGTAGAGGCTGTGGTGTGGGGCGATGTGGTACAAGGCTTCATATTGGTGGGAGGTGCCTTGTTTGCTGTGGGCTACCTTATATGGGGCACCGAGGGGGGTGTGCAAGGCTTTTGGCAAATAGGCATGGCCGACCATAAGTTTCGTATGTTCGATTGGAGTTTTGATTATCGCTCGGCTACCTTCTGGGTGATAATTTTGGGAGGCATAGCTAACAACTTAATATCCTACACAAGCGACCAAACAGTCATACAACGTTATCTTACCACTAAGGATGAAGCAGGGGCGCGCCATAGCATATTGCTGAATGGTGTAATGAGTGTGTTTGTTAGCATAGCTTTCTTTGCCATAGGTACGGGGCTATACACTTTCTTCAAAACGCACCCTGCAGAGTTAGACTTTACCATGGCCAAGGGCGACACTATATTCCCCTTTTTCATGATGAGCCAATTGCCACAAGGCTTGGCGGGTTTGCTCATAGCGGCTATTTTTGCTGCCACCATGAGCACCATATCGTCAAACATTAACTCTGTGGCTACTGCCTTTAGTGTTGACTTTTACAAACGATGGCATCCCATTGCTACCGATGGTGCTACACTCAAAGTGGCACGTCGCACTTGTGTTGTAGCTGGTGTGTTGGGCATGTGCATAGCTTTGCTCATGGCAACGTGGGAGATTCTTTCGCTGCTTGATTTCTTTCAAGAGATATTAGGACTTTTGTCAAGTGGCTTGGGTGGCTTGTTTTTGATGGGCATTTTCTTTCCTCGCATTGGTGGTCGTGCTGCTTTAGTAGGCTTTGTGTGTGGGGTAATAGCGGTGTTCTTAACACGTTATTTAACCGATACCAGTTTTTTGCTTTACGGCTGCATAGGCATGCTCACCTCGGTGTTAGTAGGCTGGCTGGCATCATTGTTTATGAAAGAGCGTAAACCATTGCCAGGCTTGTGTTGGCGCACAATTGAGGGTGGTCAAAAAAAATCTGAGTCACCCTTGACAAATAAGTAGGTGCTCATTCTGTAAACGCATCTTTCAATCGTCTCATTATCATTACCCGTTGGCGGAATTTCAGGTTAACGGGTTAACAAGTTGACAGGTTAAC
>SAMEA3663105__coassemble_960_pt1 | contig 10854 bp, 6 predicted proteins | sample SAMEA3663105__metabat2_low_PE_034 | metagenome-assembled genome bin SAMEA3663105 (sample SAMEA3663105) | pig gut metagenome | biome: pig gut; feature: pig-associated habitat; material: faeces | place: Denmark | collected 2012
CCTGTTAACCCGTTAACTTGTCAACTTGTTTACTAATTCCGCCAACGCGTATTAAACTAATTTTGAATACCTACTTACCTATTTCAGTTATTACGTACTCTAAAGGTGTTAAGTACATGCTCAACACTTATGCATATTAGTACTAAAAAATCGTCCACCCATTGGTTGGACGATTTTTAGTACTAATTGCAAGTGGCAATGAGCATAGTACTCACATTCGTCCAACCATTGGTTGGACGAATTTTAGTACTAATTGCAAGTGGCAATGAGTATAGTACTCTCATTCGTCCAACCAATGGTTGGACGAATGAGAATATAAATATACTTTGTTCTTTAGCATCACACCTATGACAAAGTTAAGTATCTGCATTGTGTTTAGAGTACAATTGCAGTAAGTAGATGTACTGATTTAGCAAGAGCTAAAGACCGTCTTTACTCAATCAGGGGCTTTCTTTAGAAAAAAATTAAGTAGGTATTCAAAATTAGTAGTTAATATGAGTTGGTGCAGTATTTCGTTCAGAAACATAGGTTGAAGAGGTGTAGTAGGCTACGTAACCGATGAAACCTATGTTTCTGAACAAAATACTGCACCCATTTATATCAACTAATTTTGAATACCTACTTACCTACCTATATTCTCCTACATTTCCCAATGAAGTCCTAAGGCAAGTGACAAAGTTTCTCGCCATGGAAAATCTTTGTTAGTAGCTTTTGACACTATATATAAATCACATGACGATAGTTCATAATAAAAACTTACAGATTGATGAGCTAAACGTTTGCTGCGTGGAATGTTGTATTTGAAACGTTGCCCTAAAAATATATTTGTTCTTAATTTGGTAGGAAAGCCATAGTATTTTTTAGGGTATTTGTCGGGCAACGAGCGCCAAAAGTCATCACCTGAAATCGTGTTGAAGAATAATCCCGTTGTGAGCGGTTCAATTATCCATCTACTACTTATAACGCAATGCCAAGGTATGTAGCGTTGTTTTATGGTGAAGGTTGTATGAACTTTTTCAGTATGATAACGTGGCACAAAACCTATAAGCATATCAGTTTCCCAATGCTTACCTTTGCCATAATGCCAACCCCAGCCAGCATTCATTAAACCGATACTTCCTGCATATTGCAATGAAAACTGCGTAGGAATGAGTTTATTCCAACGTGATGTGGCACGTAGTATATTCTTTTCATAGCGTGTTAATTTTACAAGGGTATCTGGCTGCGAGCTATTAGCAACAACGTGATTAATAATTGTATCACTAATCGTGCTAATGGACTCATTTTTATTATATAGCGCGTAGCAACCACACAGATGCATAAAAAAGCAAAGAAATAGAGTTGCCCATTTTGCTATACTATGAATCTTAGTACTTAACCACTTCATACGTATAAGTTTTATCTTGGTTGAGTGTAAACAATAAATATGCGCGTCCCTTTGCTGCACCACACTCATAGTAGAGTATACTATCATTAAAAATGTCTTTGACTGTTGTTGCATGCCCATGCCCACACAAGCAGAATTGCAGCGATTTATAATTCGATATTTCTGTTTCAAACAAATCGGCCACATTGTTGTTGAATTGGTCAGAATGTGGCATGGCATGCATTGCTACAACTGTGCGTGTAACCTCTGGGGAAAGATTGTTATAGTCAGACTTTATGAATGTAAAATCGGGTATGGCAACAGAGTAATCATATTCAAAAGCATTGGTGTTCAAACATACAAAATGCGTGTTACCTGCAGTAAAGCTAAAGTTGGGAGAACCAAAAACATATCGATAGGTGTCACACCCTGTACCTAAACAATCATGATTGCCCAAAATCACAACATAGGGCACATTCAACTTCTCCAACATGTCGCGTTGGATAGTAAATTCTTTAGTAACGCCGAAATCAGAAATATCACCGCAATGTATAACAAAGTCAACACTGTCGTGAGCATTAATACTTTTTACAGCATCATTTGTTTCGTCATACCATCGCTGTGTATCGCTTATTACAGCAAAAGTGATGGTTTCTTTGCCATGACAATCCTTCTCTATACGCTGTATGTTTTGTGCATTAATGTTGTGTTTACCATTAACACGCGTATCATAAGGATGATAGTCAAACAACTCGCATGATATTAGTAATGCAGCAGTACACATTGTGTATGTGCTATGTAATATAAATCGTTTCATGCAGCAAAGTACGTAACATTTCATTAAGAATGATTGTTCTTTTTGACGGATGAATTGTACTTTGTGAACTTAAAGCGTATTTATTCCGACATAAGCACCACAATCAAAGAATGGTCAAAAAAAAAGGCAAAGATTAAAATTAGAAGAGATAATAGTTTAAATATAATCTTCGTCAGAAAAGTTTAGACGATTTCATCATCTCCCAACCTACAAAACGCAAAATCTGCAAGCATTCAAACACACGGTATGGTGTGTTTGAATGCTTGCAGATTTTGCGTTATAAGTTCTTGTTAAAGAAACTATTCGCTATCAGAGTCCGTCCAAGACTCACTACTCCAATTCTCTGATTTTTGATTAGAGAGTTGTTCGCGTTCTGTATATTCATTATTATAACTAAACTCTATGGAGTTGTTAAGGATGTTGCTTTCCGTTTGGAAACGGAAAGATTTTGATGTTGGGGCAGAATATGCTTTTTTCATCTGGTTGGTCATAATAAGGTAAGTAGGTGCCTAAAGCATAACCATAAGTGCTACTAAAGGCACCTACTTTTTATATGTATGTGTTTATTTAATGATTACCTTCTTGCCATTAACAATGTAAACGCCCTTAGAAAGACCATTCAAACTGTTGATGCTACGTCCGTTGAGGTCGTAAATGCGCTGAGAAGCCTTTTCTGCATTAACGATTGAATGGATTGAAGTGATGCTACCCAACAAATCGTTGAGCGAGAAACCACGCATTTGGCTCAATGCTGTGCCAAAATCGAGCGCAAGGAATGCCTTGTGTGCACCATTGGTGAAAGCTGCACCTGTTTCGTTTGCCCAATAGAAACCAAGCTTGTCGCCTGCATTGTTGTAAGCAAACTTATAGTACTTCACATCAGTACCCTCAACTTGCGTAGTTGCCTCAGTGTCTGTGCCATGCAACTTATTGCCAAGAATTGTGGTTTGCGATGAAATGATGGGTTCGTAAGTGTAGTCACCTTCATTACCCTTCACAACAAGTGCTGTTTTGGCAGGAACGAGCGTTCCCTCAGCATAAGTAGGCTCTGCAATCAAACGATTGTCTTGGGTGTTGACAATGGTGTAACCAGTTACGCCAGCAGGCATATTGTAGGCATCTGAGGTATAGAAAGTTCCAAAGCCTGCATTGGTGATGTGGAATTGCTCGGTTGCATTACCCACCTTCAGCGTCATGTCGATGATACCACCACCATTGGCAAGGATACCATTGTTACCCGTGCAAGTACCATTATCTCCAATGCGTCCAGCAGGATCGATATTATCCCAGTCAAGCTTAAAACGAATGCAATAAGTGCCAGGAGTTGTAGGAGCTGTAAATGTAGGGATGGCAATGGTACTACCAGGGTTATCAGATACACTCTGACCCTTTGAGTTTACACCCTTGTAGTAAGCATAGCCGTAAAGCTCAGTATCTGTTAGGTCAGTCGAACCATCCTTGAAATAGAACTTTTGGTCTTTGTCTGCATCGATATATACATATCCATGCATCCAATTACCTAAAATTACGATAGAGCTGCTAATTTCCTCACCAGGTTCACAAGTAAGAACCGTTGAAGTCATATCCATGTAAGGAGTGAAATTAGAAATGTTGATTTCTTTGTTCTCTCCTGTACCAGCCTTAAAGGTGATTTTAGTAATCTTACGGTCTGAACGAGTTGCCTTAGCCTTCTTATCGAAGTTGGTGTTATAAGGTTCCTCGGGCTTTTCACTTACAATTACCTTTACAGTTTTAGTAATGCCGCTACCATCGTTGGCAGTGATAGTGATGTTACACTCACCAACCTTAATACCACGAATCAAACCGTTATAAACAGTTGCTACGTCTGCATTCGAAGATGTCCATTCGAGCATGCTGTTGGTTACGTTTACAGGAGCGAGGGTTGTTTGCACACCACAAGTTTCACCACAAATAACAGTGTAAGTGTCACTGTTGGTAGTGATTGAAGATACCTTCACTTCGGCAGTATTTACATCACGACCATTGAATACGTATACTGAGCTACCAGGCAATGTCAAAGTGATTTCGGTATCGATGTTGATAGCCTGACCTTCAGTGAGACCTGAAAGTGCAACTTGGTCGAGGAATGCTTTGGTAAGAACAATCGAAGTATTTACGCTGGCAGGAATTTCCAATGCCTTGCGCAATGTAAGCTTTATGGTTTGTGCATCGTTGCTACCATTACGGAGAGTGAAGGTAGCCTTTTCGCCATTCCATGCAGCCCAACCATAGATTTCGGCCTTGCTGCCTGTCCAAGGATTGCCACCTACCCAGTGTGCATCGGGCAATACATCTGCATTTGCCTTTTGCCACTTAATGCACTCTGCCAAGTCTGCCCAAAGCTGACCGTGCTGAATAGAGTTCATCAATGCATAGTCGTTGTAAAGCTCAACCATGCCACTACCACAAGCAAAAGCACAACGCAATTCGCGACGGCAAGCCTCATAATCCATATTCTTGCTTACAGCACCATGTGAACTAAGGATAAATCCGTGTGTCATCAAGGTATTGATAGGACAGATAGGACTGTTCTTTACAAAGTTTTGATAAACAAGACGGTCACGATAGGTAATCCATTTTTCGCGGTCAATCTTGTTATTGCCTATAGTACCATAGTCGTTTTCTTGACGCCAAACAGCATCTGTGTAATGGAACCAGAAAGGCGAAGCCCATGTACCTACAGTTGTGTTGAAGAAGATGTCGCGCTTGAGTTCTTCGCGAACAAAGCGTTCCAAACGGATAATACCTTCTGCATTTTCGTTACCTGCATCACCATTGTCAGGACCTGTTGCAGAGAACTGTGCAGAAATACCATCGAACTTAAAGAATTGGAAACTGCCTGTTCCGTCGTTCTTCTGTCCTTGGTTCTGAATCAAGTTGGTAGCAGCTTTCTTAAATACCTCGTAGTACTTAGGATTACCCAATACCATGCCACCACGGTTATTTTGGTTCCAATAGTTACGACGATAATTACCGCTTTGACCATAACCACCTACAGGACCTAACCAAGCACCTACACCAGCATTCATCTTGGCTGCAAGGGCGCTAATGTCACGCATTTCGTTGGGGAAACCTGCGTGGAAATTCCACTCACCATAAGTATCCCAACCATCGTCAATTACAAAACTATTCGGAGCTACACCAAATTGTGTATAGAGTTTATCGAACCATTGTTCTTCAACATCAAGCACCTGATCAGCAGTCATGTTGTTAGGCTCTGAACCAGGAGCTGCGTTGTTGCGGTTGATGTTGAGTTCGTACCAGCTGATGTAAGCAGGATTTGCACGCCAAGGCACTGCACGTTCGCGCTCAGAGTAAGCAAGGAACGAACGACGTGCTTGGTCAGGAGCTACAAGACCTACTACTGCACTAATCTTCCAGGTTTCACCCGCAGCAAGGGTTGTGTTGCGGCTCCAACGTCCCTTAATAGGCACGATGTCTGAAGTAATCACAACACCTTCTTTCGGTGTAAATACCTTTACGCTCAATTTACTTGAAGCAGTAATGCTTTCGCTCACGCCATCAACCATCAAACGAATGGTGTATGTACCATCGGCAGGAGCTACAAAGGTATACACGTTCTTGTCGTGGTTACTACCTGCATAACCAAAGTGATAGTCGTTGGCATCGATATTCGAAGCTGTGCTTGAATACATATCAACACCACCGATATTTAATCGGTGACTACCACCTGTATAAGTAAGTGTAACCTGTACCTTCTGGTTCTCTTTCAGTTCGTAACCTTCCTTAATGTACTGACGAATGGCACTGGGTTCCTTACCTGTGGTTTCCTTAATACGTGCAGGAACCAAACTGTCGTCCATATCAACCCATGACTGAGCTGTCAAAGCAACATCATCATAAGTCTTAGTCAAGTCATATTTATCTTCATCGTCTGTTGCATCGCCCACTGTGTTGTAAGCAGTAGGATGTTCAAGACCTGCAAAGATTTTATCAGACATAATCACGGCACCGCGGGTGTTACCTACCACTGCAGGTTTAGAACCAGCTGCCTTGCTATCTACATTGTAAATAAGAGGTACAATGTTGTACATATCGACATTGTCACCCTTCAATTCCATTTCAGTACGGAGATAGTGGCTGCCATCACGCAACACGGCTTTCCATACCACTTCGAGTTTCTTTTCTTGGTAAGTGTATTCGTAGTTGGCAACAATCATCTTGCCATTGTAGTGCTCTGCACCACCCACGGCTTTAGCATCGCCAGCAACGTCAACAACTTTAACGTCCTTCAAGGTCATTGCACTTGCAGGAACGTTGTAACCTGTGCCGAAAGCAATGGTGAAAGGCTCTGTACCTGCTTCAAGGTTCATTGCCTTTGAACCACCAAACCAAAGGTAATCGCGATCCTTAACGAAAGTAGCAGCCAACACATTATTATAGAGTGTGATAACTGAACCATTGTTATCTGTTGCTACTTGTGCGTTACCTACAGCGTCTTGCTGTTTGGGATAGAGTACAGCAATTCCATAAGTTTGTTTGCCATACTGCTCTTGAATCTGCTTCAAGTTTTCAGGAAGCATGGGAGTAGCACCTTCTGCAGGAGGAATAACTTCTGAGAAAGTCCAACGGCTACCACCATCACCTGCACCACCTGTTCCATAAAGACCAAGTGTTACAGAGGCATCGTCATATGCATTTTTATTAATACCTTCATACCAGTTGAGGTACTTATCACCAGTACCGTTACTTGTTATAGGTTGAATTTCGTACTTGTCTGTAGCGTATTCATTAATGATAAACTTTGAAGTTTCCGCCTTTTGGTCAGACATCTTTACAAAGTTTTTACCATTGTCATAGCTACTTGCTTGAGTATAAGAAACCCATTTATTAGCTGTGTAGCTATAAATAAAATACTGCCCAGACGTGCCGGTTTCATAAAACGCAAATTGTCCGTACTTCGACTCGGTTTTTGTGGTACCTGTCATGCCATTGGCATAGATTCCATTACCACTAACCATCGTGTACAGATGTTCAGGTTTGCCAACTCCAGGTTGAGTTGTGCTGACTTTAATTCCTGCTAAAGCCTGCAAAACCCACCCAAAAAGACAAGCCAACAAAAGCATCTTTTTGTTCATAGATAGTAATTTTTATCCCGTGCAGAAAGGTTAAATCCTGCGCATGGATTGTTGATAAATTTGAAGTTAATTTGTTGTTAATAATTTTCTTTCTTATATTTTTCGTAGTAAGGGGATATAACACCTTGTTTGCTCTTGATCTTTATGCAAATCAGAGCAAAACAAAATACTTGCGTCGAAATCATAGCATTGCATTTTAAGCATCGTGTTTCCACTCTTAAAAGGGTTAAGGTTTACATAGATTCCATCAGCAACAGCGTATTGCGATTGTATACAGTATCTCCATCTTTACCCCTTTTTTTTACAATTCTTCTAACTTTATAATGCGAGTTCGGGACAAGTTCACCTCACGATGAACACCCTTACTCTTGGCTATGTAATTCCCGCTATTAGGGTTTACTCGGGACTTGCACCCGTTAGATAATGTCATGCCGAGCATACAAAGAAAAAGGCACCTACTCAATAGCAAGTGCCTCTGTGTATGAGTTACACTAAATAATTTATTTAAGCCAACCGTCTGTATCCCACATGTCACGTTTGTTCGAAAGGGCTTTATCACCATTTTCTTCTTGGTCACTTAAATTTACTTTCTCACCAGTGAGAGAAGCATTAAGCAAAACGTCTTCACTAACAAAAGCAAAGGTAGTTGACTTGGGGGTTGAATATGTTTTTTTCATTTTGTCTGAATGGGTTTGTTTTTAGTACTATTATTTTACAATAACCTTCTTGCCATTTACAATGTAGATACCCTTTTGGAGTTTACCTACCTTGCGACCAGTGAGGTCGTATGCAGTGTTTGACTTAGTCGAAGTTTCTGTAACATTCTGTATGCCAGTGATATTGCTACCAGCAAAGGCAAAATTCATCAACTGAGCAGAATTTGCACCATTAAGTTCAAGGTAAGCCTTGTACTGTTTAATGGTACGATTTGATGTGTTTGACGAAAGCTTCTTGAATACGGCTGTACCGTTATCTTGGCTCAGAATGTATGCATTAACATTAGCGTCAACAGCATTACCCGTAGTTGCTACGAGTTTGTTGTCTGCTGCATTTACAGTTGCCAAAAGCTCTGTAGTGCGTGCAGTGGGGATATACTTATCAGCATTTTCAGATGAAAGGATTACACCTGTGTTAGCAGGCAATGCACCTGTAATTTTCTGCAACACAATATTCTCTCCCTCTTGTTTAGCAATATAGGCATCAACACCTTCGGGCAATTTAACAGGGAATGGTGAGCTGTAAGTAGCAATGTTGGCACTAACATTTCCTACTGTCAATGCGGTAGTGGTGAAAGCGTTTTGCTGAGGTTGAGGTGCTGCTTCCAAATAGAATGCGCAAGTGTTGTCCGAAGCTGTATAATATATAACAGGACTTATACCGTTGTGGAATGTATTATCAGAAGTCTTTGCCATCAGATAGTGCTGAGCAGTTCCTGCACTTTCTAATCGACCTTGTAAAAGGAAAAGTCCCAACTGATTTAAGTCACCTTTGGTTATATTATCTGAAGGGATATCAACTTTATTCACAGTTACATTCTGCATAGGATAAAGTGTGAAGATTTGTTCATCACCATACGCATTAGCAAAGCCTGAATCATCGCCATTAAAATATTTGCCTTCTGCACGGAAGCGCATATATTTACCCGCATTGTTGGTAAAGATATATTTGCGCTCCCCTACTTTGTGACAATAGAAAATAGAAGCAGCGTCATCAGAGCTCTCATTTCCAATGTTCAACTTTTGGTCTGCTCCATAATAAAGGCGGTAAGTCTTTCTGTTTGTAGCTCCTCTATTAACAGGACGAATGTAGTAAGCTTGACCATCTGTGGGATAAACCAAATTGTTAACGGCCAACATAGTTTCCAAAGCTGTATTTACATCGCTTACTTGCTGGGCATTAGCAACAGCTGCTTTATAGGTTTCCCAAGCCTCTTGAGTAGGATAACCTAAGTCGCCAAAATGAGATGCTACAAGATTCACAATTTGTGCCTTGCGTGTTTGAGTCTCGTAAGCTTTCACTCTGTTGCAAGCTGCTGTAAAATCGGTTGTTTTGTCTGCAACGATAAGTTGGAAACGACTACCAGCATCAACATTTGAATGAGTCTTCACACCAGCCATACTCGCGTCACTGATAGTGAGGTAATAGCTACCATTCGTAATAGAAAATGGGAATTTACCAGTGTAACGATTGTTTTCGTCTATATTTGATTGAGTGTGTTCACTCTTTCTGAACTTCCAAACGCAATTATCTAAATTGGGAGTTTCAACCAAAGACAACAAATCTGCTTCTGCTGTAGAAGTTTTCTCTACAAACTTATTAGTGCTTACATTGTAGATGTAGTAGCCGTTAGTTTGCAAAGCTGAAGGAATCAACACAAAGTTAAAGTTGGGATCGTTCTCTGTGTCAACAGGTATAGTGAAGTTGCTTTGATCATCCTTCAAATAGTTAGAAGAAAGTTTAGTAGCCGATGAATTCTGTGAGAACAGATAACCACGCGCACCCTTAATACGATAGGCCACGGTTGAAGGCTGAATGTTGGCGACTTCTGTAATCTGTTCACCAACAGCTGGAACAGAAATCTGAGCCATGGTAGAAGTACTGCAAAATGCTCCCACCCCAACTAAAAGAAGAGTAGAAAATTTCATAAACAATTGTTTTAGGTTTTATAATTTCCGCAAAAATATCACCTTTAATTAACATAACAAAACGGGGGGGGGCAATTAACTATCATTAACTGTAAAAAAGGTGCTTTTTAGGCGATTAGACAGCATTTTAGGCAAAATCGGGTATGGCAACAGAGTAATCATATTCAAAGGCATTGGTGTTCAAACATACAAAATGCGTGTTACCTGCAGTAAAGCTAAAGTTGGGAGAACCCCAAAAATATTGTAGAGTGCATTCAAGCTAAGTTGTTACGTGAATATGCCACTACAAAGTTCACAGATAACAGGCCCAATTTTCACGCCCAAATCTGACACCCTCCGAACATGGGTCTAATGCGTGTTTCCGATTTATTAGTTTAACTCTTCTTTAGAATTATCTTTTCCCATATTACTCCCCTGCTTTTGCTATCATTTCCGTATCGCTTCCGTATCAATCCCGTATTGTTTCCGTATTATTTCCGTATTCCGATACGGGATCAATACGGGATTGATACGGGATTGATAGGAGGAGGATAGGAGGATGAAGGGAGGACGGATCTTCGAAATTTGGATTTTACAGACTGTTTCGTTTTTGTTTATTTGTCATTATTTACAATTTGCTAATATCCTGTGAAAATCCATTTAGCGAAGTATCAGTATAAAGTTACCTTATCATTTGACGTCGGCAAAAGTAAAGATGAGATGAGAAAAATGCAAATTTGGGCACCCCCGATAAAAATGGGCGCACCCGACAAGCCCTGTGGGGAGGACGCACGGATGCTAACCCAAAACTGTCGCTAAACGATACATGAAGAAAGGTATGTCTCTGATTCCTTTCACTTGTGCCCGGAAGCATTGAGAGTGTAAAATAAACTGTGTCAGGCTATAATAATAATAGTTTAACACAGT
>SAMEA3663105__coassemble_985_pt1 | contig 10601 bp, 14 predicted proteins | sample SAMEA3663105__metabat2_low_PE_034 | metagenome-assembled genome bin SAMEA3663105 (sample SAMEA3663105) | pig gut metagenome | biome: pig gut; feature: pig-associated habitat; material: faeces | place: Denmark | collected 2012
CTTGTTAACCTGTCAACTTGTTAACCCGTTAACCAAAAATTCCGCCAACGGGTTAAATTATCCTTCTGTATTTGTTTTTCCAGGGTAGGTGGTAGGCTCGCCAGCATTTTCAAGGTTAACGCTGTAGGTGGCATCATCTTGTGCGGGAGCATCCTCCTCAATGGATGTAATAACAAAGTTGCCCACAAGGTAGGGAACCTGGGTGGAGGAATTGCCATCGCCACGTGGGAAGGCTTTCACCTCAACCACGGTGCCAGCGCCCCACTTAGCAGCCAATTCGGTAAAGCCGCCTTCGGTTTCGTCATAAAAGCGTAAGCCTTCAGCACTAATGCTGATGGATAAGCCTGTAACCCCTTTGTCCTTCCACAGTCCTGCCGAAACACCTTGTGTTATAATGGGCTTAACTGCGCGATCCTTTGTTTCGCTATTAAATGTTGTTTTATGGCTGGTGCAATGGCCTACAGCCTTGCCGCCTATTGATAGTAGCAAGTCGCTACCATTAACATAGCCTGTTTGTGCTGCCATATCTTTACTCATTTTTTTATGTTTGTAGTTTAACTATTAATTGCTTTGTCGGCCGCTTTTGCCACGTTACGTTCAAAGTCAGTCCAAAGGCGCTGCTCTATGCCTTGCGTTTCAGTTTGCTCCGTCTTTTCAATAAAGCCATATTTGGGCATTTTGCCCGTTGAGTGTCCTGAACGTTTATAGTCGCGCCATTTGCGTGAAGCATATTTGCCCTTGCGAAAGGCAGAGCTGCCACCTACACGTGGCCCCACATTACGTGGTTTAGTACCCTCCTCGGCAAACATGAGTACAGGCTTCTCGCGTCCATAACGGTTGCGGTGTATTCCCTTTTTCGCCCCATGCGGCTTAACACTCACCATGAACCCTAACCCATAGCGTTTGGGGTAGACACGTGAGTAAACTCCCTTGTCCACTCGGGTGCTTGTGTTAAGTCCCGATGCACGGACATTCATTTGTGCGGCTCGCTTCAATTTGTTAGCCTCACGACGCATAGCAGAGGCCATGGCTTTGCGCTGATCCTTGGGGCTTAGTTGGTCAAGCAATTGCTTTATGTCGTGTTCAAACACGTGTAATGATTGTTCGTTAGTCATGGGGCAAGTGGTGGGTTAACATTTAAGCTGAAAAACAAGCGACTGAACAAAAGCATCGTCTGCCCAGGTTTCAAGCGCATCCTGCAACCAACACGAGCGAACGGTTAACCCCTCGGATGTGGTGATGTACATGCCATCAAGCGCCTTGCGCACTGCCTCAGCCAACTGAATGCTCTCCTTGTAGCTGGCTGCATAGCAGTCAACCGTCACCTTGGCCGCAAAGGGTGGAGTGTAGTTGCCAAAGGCCTTGTAGGGTACAGCCTCTAACCCATCGCGGTGATAGCACACGTAAGGTAAGGTAGCCTCATCGGCTGCTATGGGAAACACCTTTGTTACCTTGCCTTTCAGTTTATCGTTCAGCACCTCGTATATAGCGGTGCCTACGCTTAATATGCTTTGCTCTGTCATGGTGTGTGCAATTGGGAAATTAAGGATTAACGCGTGTGCAAGTGAGTGTAAGCATACCCTTGTTAAGGTTAGGCTCAATGGCCACCACCGTGTAAGTGTAGCCACCCAGTTGCGTTACGCGCCAATTCTCTTTAACAGGGTGCGCATCGCGTATGCGGAATTGCACCGTTTGGTCGGCAAAGTGTTCGGCCACCTCTTCACTACGGCCACCCGTCCACTTTACACGCTCAGCCCAAATGGTGCGGTATGAGGTGTAGGTGGCCTCCTGCTCACCATAGGTGTTGACTTGCACCACGGGGCGGAGCAAATGTAGTTTATACTTCATTTGACCTGCTCGCATAGCTTACGAAATTGCTTTACAATGGTTTGCACCCCAAAGGGTATTTCAACGTATTGTTGTGGAGCATCACCCTCGCGGTGGTCGTACATTGACCCACCAGCTAACAATATGGCTTGTGTGAGTTGTGGTGGGTAATGCTCGCCATCGCCTAAAGCAAGTAGCTCCTCGCGTGTGCGGTGCGTTTCGCGTATAACCATAGCTTCAGCTGCATCAAGGCATTGCTGCAAATAGTCATCATCATCGGCAAAATCATCGGCACGCACATGCTTCTTAAAGAGTGAAAGAGGTACTATTGCCATAATCGTTCACTTAGGCCGTAGCAGTTACCTTGCCCAGCAAGAATGCCTCTTTACGCAAAGTGGTAGTGCCATAGTTAGCGTTCAACACAAAGTCTACAGCATCTTGACGTGCCTTGCTGTAAGGGTCAATTACAAAGTTAATGTCGCCAAACAAGCCCATGGGTTGATAGCGCCAATCGCCTAAGCCTACAAAGCCATCGCCAATGTAATGAGTGCAGAACACGGGCAAGCCTGCAATGTGGTCGTTTTCGCACACCATGATGCCCGAGCCTGCATCCTTAGGTGTAGCCTCAGCAATGGCCTTTTGTGCTTGTGTCATAACCCAACAAAGGTGCTCACCATCAATGCCCGTGCCAAGCACTTTAGCCTTCATGTTGTTATAGTCAAGAAATGAAGGGGTAGCACTCAACTTTTCAGGCTTAGTTGCCAAACCCACAAATGGGCCTACCAATGATGTAGCACCTGTTACCTTGGTGGTTGAGAAAATAATCTTGTTGAGCAACATGGCTACCGATTGTGGCATAACGCGCTTCACAATTTCCTCAATGATGCCATCGGTTTGAATAATGGTTTGACGTGTTACAGGGATGGCCACGCCTACACGCTGAGGTGATGCAGTGAGTTTTGACAACTTAATTTTGGTGTCAGTAAGTGCCACACCCTCGCCCATGATTGAAGCCTCAACAGCCTCATAGGTAGGCCACACATAGTCGCCAGCAAGGCCAGTGGGCAGGGGCAAGCCTACTTTGCTAAGGATAAGGCCCTCAACTAATGGGTCAAGAATGTCCTGCACATTGAGTGGTATGATGCCACCCGTTGTAGCATCGGACACCATCATGAGGTCACGAGTGAGCAAAATCTTGGTTTGTCGGCCAGCTGACATGTTATCGCGCACCAACTTGTTAGCATCTTTCAGTGCGTTAGGATTGGTGCGCAAATGTTCAGCTGCAGCCACTTGCATGCGCATTTGGAGCATAGAGTTCTCGCGCACAAGGGCTTCATACTCGGCCGTTTCGGCATCCGTGCGAGCACGCTTTTCGCTTTCGCACAAATCGGCAATTTCGCTAATGCGCGCGCAGTTGGTTTGGTACTTGTCAACTATCTGACGTACGTTTAAATGGTTCTTGTTCATATCTTATCTATTATGGTAAAGTTTATAATCAAATTTGTTTAGCTGCCATGGCTCGCATTTCGCTCACCTCGGTCATAGCCTTAGCCTCATCGGCCATGCGGGCTTTAGGTTGCGCTTCTTGTAGCAAGGAGCGCACATCCACCTCGGTGTCAGGGTAAGCGGGCATGGGTGTCAGGGTAAAGTCATATATGCCCGTAATGGCACGTATGGTGTACATAATTTCAGCCTTACCCGTCTCGGCATTTTTGGTGACTTTGCGCTCAACACAATTTTTGTCATAGTAAGAACAGGTAAACATAAATGAGCATCCGTCAATGTCGCGTCTACGCACTAACTCAATGGCTTTGTCGCCATCGGCCGTGTGGGGGGCTTCAAAGCTGAACTTCACACCTCGCTCATCTACCTCATATTGCAAGGTGCCTTGACCTTGCTTGCTGCGTGCCAACAGTTGGTCAAAGTCGTGGTTCATGGTCATTTTAATGTCGCACCCGTCAAGCAGGTCGCGTGTAATGGCTTCGGGACTTATTTGTTCACGTGCCACCTCGTCTTCATCCTCCCACAGTGGGGCTGAAGGTGTGTTAAACAATATGGCATAGCCCTCAATGGTGCGGCTCTCGGTATCCTCGCCCTCACCCCTGGCACGTAGGCACACCGTGGCAGGGGCATATAATTGGCGCTTAATGGGTTGAAGGGGTGTTGTTGGTTCCATCATTCTTAATGTCTTGTATGGTTTTTAAGTTGGCGCTAACAAGTGGCGTGTCGCCACCCTCAATGGGGGGCATGTTCTCGGCTCGTCGCCAATCGTTAACGGTGTAAATGCCCGCTGCAATGGTCTGCGTTTGATACTGCACTCGGCTTGATAGGTCACAAGCATAGAGCGATCGCCTATCAAATTCAAACCTACGCTCACAACACAAGTTAGGAGCTATGAGTTTGCGGTGCAACTCGCACTCTATTTTGCGTAGCATGGGGTTAAGGGTGTTCGATAGGAATGCTACGTTGGCCATTTCGGCACTCTTGTAGTTGTTGCTGGTATCATCGAACACAAACGATGGGTGAACACCAAAGAATCGGCATATTTCGCGTACAGTGAATTTGCGGCTCTCCAAAAACTGCATGTCGGTGCTTGATAGTGAGAGTTGCTTAAAGTCCACTCGCCCAGGTATTGACACAATACGCTCACCCGTTTGAAAGCGTTTGTCAAGTGCAGCTGCAAGGTTCTCTAACTCGCTGTCTTGCACATCGCCAAAGCCCTTAATGCCTGTTTCGTTAGCTACCAATCCACGCACATTGCCACCCTTGGCAAAGCGGTTCAGCGTTTCGTTATCGCCCGTGCTGGCTATTTGTGCCGTTATACGTGCAAAGGTGAGGGTTGACACCCCCAACACGCCATCTATGCTCAAGTTCTTAAGGTGTATCACCTCATTCTCGGCAAACGTTCCGCTAAGGCCGTTGGTGGTGTCCATTACGGTGTAAGTGTGGTTCAGCAAGTCATAGCTAACAGTGCCAGGCGAACAAAGCACCAAGCGGTTAATGTCAAGTGTTGCGGGTGAGTATTGCGGTATGATGTAAGCATTACCCTGTAACAACATTTGTTGTACGGCTTGTGCCCAAAAGTCGAATGACGAGTAACGCTCATCGGGTTGCACACTGAGCAAATAGTGTAAACGTGAACTACGATCGTCAACAAACACACCTCCTTTGAGCCGCATGTAGCGCAATGGCAAGTTGGCCACGCTCTCAGATAGTAAACGCACACAGCGGTAAACAGTGCTGATGCCCATGGGCTGACCTGCTGCAGAGGTGAAAAGAGGCAAAGCCCCTGCTCGCACATCGGCATCACTGGACACGGTGCCGCTTGCTGAAGCACCGCTGCTGCGCTTAATATGGAATATTTTGTTTAGGAAGTTCATAACCTACGCACTAAGAGCATGTAGGTGGTACCACTTTTTACAACAATTTTAATAAGTAGGTGTTCAAAATTTTTCGCCACGATTGATTTATTCTCAACACAAACTCAATTATTTTGTATCATCCAATTATTCAGCGGCTTGCACAAACTAAAAGAACCTATATTTTAGGTAAATAATGATAAATGTGCTATTCATAGGCAATAGATGCCGAAAATAGGGCCATTTTCCATAGAGTACTATACTCATGTGCAGTTGAGTACTATACTCAAGTACGGTTGAGTACTATACTCATGTGTAGTTGAGTACATATTTATAGGGAAGAATATAGGTTTAAAAAGGTGATAATTTAACGCACTTTTACTATTGTAAGCTAAAACCTTGGCCAATGCAGAAAGGCATGCTGATATGAAATAGATGTAAACTTTATACGTATTATTACACCTATTCACATTGTTTACATAAAATAGCCCTATTTCTCCCCTACAATCTCTATCATCTCCCTTATTTTTCTTTACTTACTACCCTTATTTTACCATTAATTTATCTCGTTGCGCAAATACGACAAGTCAATATTTCCGAAAACTCATCTTTCTTACTGTTGCATCTCTAATAGACTTCCATGTATCTCTAAGATAGGTAAAAATTATTATACTTTTTTGCAGAAGTTCTTGTTTAAAAGTAAATAATTTTATACCTTTGCGGTAGTTAAACAAAATAATAGGAGTTAAATGAAGAAATTAAAAGTACGTGAGGTTATTCGACTCTTGGAAAAAGATGGTTGGTATAATATAAAAGCCAATGCTGGTGACCATCGGCAATTTAAGCACCCTACTAAAAAAGGGAAAGTGACAGTGAGAGGTAAAAAGAATGATACATTGGATGATTTCCTTTTACTAAGTATTTGGAAACAAGCTGGTTGGAGATAATAAACGATGGGGGGAGCGAAATCCCCCCTCCTCAAAATAAATGGTGAATATGGTACGAGTAAAAGTAAAAATTGATTGGTGCAATAAAAATTGGGCTGCAGTAACAAATGACGAGCAATTATGTGGCATGGTTATCGTCACGGCCAAAACATACGATGCCCTTATTAAGGAACTTCGTGATGGAGTAGCAGATCATGTGATGACTCTTAAAGAAGAGAACGAAGATGTGCCACAATGGTTAGAACAAGGCGACTACGAATTTGAAATAGAATTCGGAACGGCCGCTCTAATAAGAAGAGCTGAGCAATTTACTACATTGGCTGCAATATCGCGTGCTACGGGTATTAATCAAACACTATTAACACATTATGCCACAGGGTTAAAACAACCCCGTGAAAAACAGCGTTCACGTATCGTTGATGGGTTACATCGCATAGGCGAAACGTTCCTATCTATAAGATAATTGTGACTTCCTATATTTTTTGTTTAACTACCTTTTAAAGGTCACAATTAAGCCCGCACAGATGCTTTCGTAGCTCGGTGCGGGCTTTGCTTTATCTCAACTTTCGGATTCAGCCCGTCCTTGCTAAATCCGAAAATAGAGCCTTTATTAATGGGAGTAAGGGGTGTAAATCTCCGTTCTATCGTTCATAATCAATAAACAGCCTTAAGCACATAAGCATCGTTACAAGTCCATCAATTTTTTGGTAACGTGCGCGCTTAATCGGCTTTTGGTTGCCCAAGTTGTCCTCGTCAAGCACCGCGTTGCCAAAGCAAAAGGCATTAATGGGATTAGGGTTAATGAATATATGCCCCGTCTTACACCCATGCTCAAAACTCTCAACAGGGGCCGTAAAGTTGCCATACGTTTGATTCACTCCGCGTAACACATCGCGTGCGCCACTGGCTGCAAGCATGTTAATAACGTCCTGGCTCTTCCAGGGGTCATAGCCTATTTGCAGAATGCGTACGGTGTTGTTCACCTTTAGTATGTAACCCACTATGGTTTTGTAGTCAATCACGGGGCCTGGGGTTAAAATTAAATGGCCCTCATCAGCCCAACTGCGGTAAAGCCTTTCATTAGGATGCCCAGGCAAAGCCCCTTCGGGAAAGAAGTAGGACGTGTGAAAGGTGAATGACTTGTTAGCAGTTGAATAGATGCCCGTGGTAACGGCCGAGAAGTCGTCACTCTCAGACAAGTCAATGGCCACCATGCCATCAGGTCTGCCTGCTAAGCTATCAAGCGCAATGGGACGCATAATGTCGCGCGCCAGGGTGGCCGTTAACCATGAGTGCTGCTGCTGCTCGGCATACACATTGAGCAACTTGGTGCGAAAGGCTAACATAGCCTCAGCACCATCGCGCACCGCGCTTTTATACTCTTGGCGGTAAAAGTCGAGGCTCACCGTTATGCCCATGTGGGGGTGTACCTTTCGCCATGTGGCTTCATCGCCCTCATCGTCACCCACATCGGGTTCAAACAGGTGGCAGAACACGCTATCATCTTGCACCTCACCCATGAGCAAACGCTTATAACCTTGTAGCTTGGCATAGAATGGCCCATCAAACACATCACTTGCAGTGGTTATTATCACGGTTAATGGATTGGTGCGCACACCCATTGAGGTTGTAAGCACGGTTAAAAGCTCGTTGGTGCGGGCTTGGCTAAACTCGTCCATAATGATGGTTGAAGCGTTTAAGCCATCCTTGGTGCGCGAGTTACCCGTAAGGCATTGTGCAAAGGCCGAACGGTCTTGTCGCCGGCTCTTTATCACCTCCTCATTCACCACATAGCGTATGCCTCGGGGGTCGAGCCTACGCACACACCCGCGCAACACATCAAAGCCCTTTTTGGCTTGGTCGTAGGAGTTGGCGCCAAAGTAACATTCGGCATTGGCATCGCCAAAGAATAAATCGTAAAGGGGAAAGGCGGCTCCTGAGGTGGTTTTTGAAAATTTACGTGGCACAAACAAACAACACTCCCTTACCACTCTGCGCCCTGCTTGCCAAAAACCATAAACCGCTGCAAACTGAAAACACTGAACAGGTGTAAGGCTATAATTGCGCATGCCATCCTTACCAGGGAAGTAAAGACTTTCATAAAAGGTATAGAATCGGCACACCTCGCGATGATTCAGCCCATAACGTTTCACCATTCGCAAAAAACGCTCTACCGCCAACTGCTCCCATAGGTTGTGCTCGGTGGGGTTGTCACGCACCATGGCCACATAGGCATACAACCGTCCGTCTACCGCCTCAAGGTGGTAGCTTGTCAAGTCGGTAGCGGCCAATCGGGCTGTTACTCGTTCCTTTTCGGCTATTTGCTGTTGCTGTTCTAAGTCGGTCACGTATATGCTATGCTATTTGATGTTGATGAGTCGTTGTGTAAGGTCAATGAGGGGGTCTGAACTTTGGTCGGTGGTGAGTTGCTCTGTTGTGAGCTGCAGTTGCTTCATTTGGCGGGTTACTGAACTTTGTGCATCGCGTTGTATCTTAAAGGCTGGATGTGGCTGCATCTTCTTGCCATAGCGTGTCTCCTCCCACACAACGGTAGTAGTTAAATTGTCTATTTCGTCAGTAGCAAGTTCAAGTGTACGCATAGCACTGGCTAACGATTGTATTTGCATGTCAAGGCTCGTGTTATAGATGCCTGCCTTTTTGAGCGCCTTGGTGATTCGGGTATGCCATTGCTTGGTTGTCTTTGCCATAAGCTAAAAGTGTTAATTTGCCATCTGCTAAAAGTGTTAATTTGTCCGAAAGTCCCGCAAATCAAAAAAATTGCTCACGCAAAAAAAAGGGTTGGGGCGGGGTTAACTGTACCCATACCCCCTTTAAAAAAACCTCCCCCCCCTCTGCCTTAGCATGGAGCCATCACCTTTGAGTGATAAAGGCAGAGATGTTTTTGTACGTTTTTGGGCTGTTTTCGTACGTTTTTGGGCTGTTTTCGTACGTTTTGAGTCGTTTTAAGTGTTAACGAAAGAATCTTTGGCACACCTCTTGGGCTTGCCTGGCCTTTCGCTCAGTGTTGGCTTTGCGTCCGCTGCGTCCCATTTCGGTATGAGTGAGGACATGGCAGTTGTGACACAAGGCACGCAAATTGTGCGGGTCGAACATAAGACGCTCCTTTTCTCTGCCATTGGTACCTTCTTCAACAGGGCGTATGTGGTGTACCTCGGTGGCAGCGCTCACGCGGCCTTCCTCTTCACACCTTTGGCACAATGGGTGTGCCGATAGCACAGCCAAACGCAAACGCAGCCAACGCTTGGTGTGTATTTGCTTTATATATACTTCATCTTTAGCCATGATAGGTATGTTTTACGCGTTGGCGGAATTAGTAAACAAGTTGACAAGTTAACGGGTTAACAGGTAAGTTTGCCAAGCTTTTTAAGTTTCTTGTCATTCTGGCTTTAACATAATAAGTGGTGTAAAGCATACTTACTTGTTAACCTGTCAACTTGTTAACCCGTTAACCTGAAATTCCGCCAACGGGTATGTTTTTCTATTCCTTTTGCTTGGTGTTTTACTCGTATTTTCATAACTTTGCAGTGTTATAATAAAATCCCTATTGACACATCAGTACAGGTGTTACTTTTCGTACCAATTTTAATCATTCAAAAGAAGTCCTCACTTTGTTGAGGGCTTTTTTTATTCCACTTGCCTACGTGGGTGGCGCTTTGGCACACTCTCGGGGGTTGGTGTAGGCTCCCAATGCGATAGCTCATCGAACACTTCCTCCACAAACCTTTCATCACTCTCATAATCACGGTGCGGCTCAGCCTCAGCCTTATGCACTTGAGCAACAAAAAGCCTCAGCAGAGTTACGCACATGGCGCAACCCGTGCTGAAGCGATAACGCTTACGAATAGACTCTATGTCTGAGTACAAACTTTGCGAAACGCTGAGGTTTATTCTTTTTCGTTTGTTAACCGACATATATGATACCTTTTATAACACATACAAAAGTAACGAATATTTTTTATGCCTGTAATGGTGCAGATTACGTAATAAATTCACTCTTCTCTTGTGGTGTCAATAGGGCAGGGTCGTAGTCAAGAATCTCTTGCAGGTGCGCCCTTGCAGTCAATGGCCATCTTAGTTTGCCATCACTCCGTCTACGAGTGTACACGTGTATGCGCTCTTCTATTGTCATAGCTCATTGGGAATTATAAATTTGATGTAATAACTTCCTCATCAATAGATAGATAAGTTCGCATCACACAAATGTAAATGTTGGGCAATACGAAGTATAACTTATCACCATCAATCGCGCATTGTACACTGTCAGCGTCAATAGCGTGCATTACTTGTAACACCCGCTCTATATGTCGCGCCTTGAAATATTTCCCATCAAACGATATAAACCCGTTCTTCTTTATCACCTTGTTGCCTGTCTTTACTTCCTCGTATTCTATGTAACGTGAGTTCGGGATAATATTTCCATAAACAATGAAGCATATGCGTTTCCAAC
>SAMEA3663105__coassemble_998_pt1 | contig 10453 bp, 6 predicted proteins | sample SAMEA3663105__metabat2_low_PE_034 | metagenome-assembled genome bin SAMEA3663105 (sample SAMEA3663105) | pig gut metagenome | biome: pig gut; feature: pig-associated habitat; material: faeces | place: Denmark | collected 2012
CTTACCTGTTAACCCGTTAACTTGTCAACTTGTTTACTCATTCCGCCAACGCGTTTCACATACCATTACTTATTGCTACCCTAACAATATTTCCCCACCCCATGCTCCTTCTTAGCACAGCTTATTTAGCCCCCGTTCAGTATTACGCCCACCTATATGCGGCTCAACAAATTATTGAGGACCATGGTGAGCATTACGTAAAACAAACCTACCGCAACCGCTGCTACATAGCCACCCCATCAGGCACACAAGCCCTTACTTTGCCCATAGTGCGCAATGGTGCAGCCCATGCCGCCATGCGCGACATACAACTCTCCGACCACGGCAATTGGCAACACCTGCATTGGACGGCTCTCACATCGGCCTATGACAGCAGTCCTTACTTTGAGTATTATGCCGATGATTTTCGTCCACTCTACGAACAAAAGTTTCAATTCTTGGTCGACTTTAACACAGCACTTGAACAAACTGTGCTACAACTTTTGTCTCTTGACAAGGACATTCACACCTCCGACTGCTATGTTGAAGCCACACAAGGCATGACCGATATGCGCAACGTCATATCGCCCAAAGCGCCTCAAGGAGCCGACCCTCACTTTATACCACAGTCTTACTATCAAGTGTTCAGTCAGCGCACAGGCTTCTTGCCTAATCTTAGCATCGTTGACTTGCTCTTTAACATGGGGCCTGAAAGCCGCATAGTACTCAAGCACAGTTTGCTGCCTAAACAATGACACCGTCAGAAAAGTTGAGACAACTTCAATAAATAGGCAACAACCCACAGCAAACGTTCATCATGATTATTAATGGCATTGACATCACCGACTTTCATACGCACAACCTGCAAGCTGACCATGCCATCATTAGCATGCCACAAGAGTGGGTAAAACAGCCCTCTGCCTTTGCACCTCACCAACAAGCACTCTACTCCGCAGGTATACACCCTTGGTGGACTGATGACAAGACAGCTACGGCCATCATGCTACAACAATTGCCCCACTTGCTATCACACCCACAAGTGGTAGCTTTAGGCGAATGCGGACTCGATGCACTACGTGGCGCAACACTCGATGAACAAGAACAAGTGCTCATACAGCAACTATTGCTTGCCGAACAAATGCAACTGCCTGTTACCTTACACATTGTGCGGGCCTACGACCGTTTGCTCCGCCTACATAAGCTATTGCGCCCCACAACACAATGGACGGTGCATGGCTTTAGAGGTAAACCTGCTTTGGCACAACAACTGCTACAAGTAGATATTAATCTTAGCTTTGGACTTAAAAGAAACAATGACAGTTGGAACATCACACCTTCCCACCGTCGCTTTACCGAAACCGACTAACTTTGCACCCATAAGTAGCTGTTCAAAAAAATGATTTTGAGCACCTGCTTTCACTCAACACCTACTTATATGTTTTGCCACATGAGCTACATGTAAGTAGGTGTTGATGCATTCACACCTTCATCACTTTGTGATACATGCATCCATTTACAATTATTGGTGTCCGCTAAAACTCTAAAGCACATTGTAATGCTTTTGCCCTTTCAGGGCGCGACTGCTCCAACACGTGATACCCAGGGTGTCGCTTCGCTTGCCCTGGGATCCGTGCTCCATTGGGCCTTTATTGACATCATCGGCTGCGGCTCAGCAATTCAAGCAAGCTTGATTGCATTCGCCTTGCACGATGATTCAGCCCGCACTTGCACACACGCTTCTACTACACTACAATTAGTAACGAGGCTGTGCATGGGTTCTAACATAACCTCTCAACCACGAGCATAGAAATGGCCACTATGATTTTTGCACGATGATTCAGCCCGCACTTGCTAAATCCGAAACTTGAGTTACAAGGATTTATCAAATATAAAACTATCAAAATTACACAATGGAAAAAGCTAAGCCCCTATTCCATAGGAGTATCGTTATTCACAGATTTACAATATAGTAATGGTAAAAAAAACTTGACCTATTTTTAAGTTAAGTAGGTATTACGTACTCTAAAGGTGTTAAGCACATGCTCAACACCTATGCATATTAGTACTACTTATCGTCCAACATATGGTTGGACGATAAGTAGTACTAATTGCAAGTGGCAATGAGTATAGTACTCTCTTTCGTCCAACCAATGGTTGGACGAAAGAGAGTACTAATATACTTTGTTCTTTAGCATCACATTAATGACAAAGCTAAGTATCTGCATTGTGCTTAGAGTACAATTGCAGTAAGTAGATGTACTGTTTTAGCAAGGGCTGAAAGTCGTCTTTACTCAATCAGGGGCTTTCTTTTGAGAACATTTAAGAAGGTATTAAACGAGCATGTCTTTTTGTATTTTTTGAAATCTTCACTCAGTCACATAGCCCACTATGACCCCCTTCGGTTCCCCCGTTATCGGGGGACAGAAACCTTCGCTCAGATTTCAAAAACGCCTAATAATACATGCAAAAATTGCTCAACTTAATCTTTTACCATTACATAATAATACCCGTTGGCGGAATTTTTGGTTAACGGGTTAACAAGTTGACAGGTTAACAAGTAAGTATGCTTTACATTACCTATTGTGTTAAATTCTGAATGGTGAAAAGCTTAATAAGTTGGCAAACTTACCTGTTAACACGTTAACTTGTCAACTTGTTTACTAATTCCGCCAACACGTATAGAAGCAATAATTTACAATGCTACTTATTACATGAAAAACAAAAAACCTACCACTTATGCATAGATTTCGACCACCTACCCACTTTATTAAGCACTTTTTAAATCTACTACACATTTGTTTTGCATTAATCAAGTATAATTCTTACCTTTGTGGCAAATAAGTAACGTCAATTGTTCTTATTTTCGTTTCAGAACTTTCAAATTTTTAATATTAAACACTTTTACAGTATGGCAAATTCCATTTTCAAACACATATTGTTGGGTACAACTTTATGCGCAGGAGCCACATTGTTGCTCAACAGCTGCATGGACGACTCGTACGACATTGATAAAGTTGACCTCACAATGAAACTTCGCACCGACGGACTGGGTGCACCATTGGGCAACACCGAGAAGATAATGCTCGATGACATTCTTGACATTGACGACTCAGAGGTAAAGACTGACAAGTCTCACCTTTATTACTTAGTAGAGAGTGGGAATACCCATTTCAACGTAAAGGTGGACAAGGTGAGTACCACCTTTAATGACGCACGCCTTGAAATGACCTACAACGTAGTTGACTATGACAAGGTGAAGACTGAAATTGAACGTCAAGGCACTACGATTCCAGCAGGAGCTCCCCTTCCTATTGACCCCAGCTTTAGCTACACAGGTCATGCCGAAGGTGAACAAGCCATTGACTTCAACATTAAGAACATTCACGATGTTAACTATGTGCAGAGCATTCAGGTATCACCCACACCCATCGTGCTCAAGCTTTACAAAAAGAATTCATCGGCCAACGTTAAATTGGGCATTAATAAAATTCAAAATTTGGTTATCAGCATACCTAAAGTATTAAAGGTAACTGACTACGACACGAACAAATGGACATTGGTTGAAGCCACAGGTAACGCCACACACCACTTGCTCAAGCAAAAGAGTGCTGAAACTTACAACGATGCCAATGAAATTACGCTCTGCCAAATTAATCTGCAACGCGTTGACTTGAACCGCGAGGTGAATGGTAGCGAAATCAAACTTACGGGCGATGAAGCTAACATGAAGCTGAATGGACAAGTTACCTTTGGTAGCAACAGTTCTTCACGCTTTGAGATGCACGAGGGCGACTATGCCTCTGTTCGTCTTGAAGTGAAAGTAGGCAATAACAACCAACTTACTGCCGAAAAGGTAACAGGTAAATTTGACCCTGCCATCGAACCCAAGGTTGACCCCATCAACATTTCTGAGTCACTACCCGATTTCTTAAAGGACGATGAGGTAACGATTGCTGTTACCAACCCCACATTGCGCTTTAAGTCTGACTTTGCCAACATTCCTGTAGGTGTAAACCTCAGTGGCGACCTTACCTCAGTTTACACCAACGGCACTGCCAACGTAACAAAGAGCTTGCCCAACACTTCAATGGATGCCAAGCAACAGAACAAGGTGTACTACTATGATGGTAATAACCCCTACGACCCTGAAGAGGACGCCAACGTTTACACCGACAAGGCTAAAGTTACCAACTTGGGCGACTTAATTAAGAAAATTCCTGATAACATCACCGTTGACCTGGGCAACAAGAACAACAAAAAGGTGAGCGTAAAGCAAAACATCTACGAAATTGAGTTAGGCAAAAACTATCAAGCCAATGCCGACTATAGCGTATTCGTTCCCTTTGAGTTCAAAGGTGGCTTGCAAATTGTCTACAACGACTCAACCAGCAGCATGCATAGCGACCTTAAAAAATACAAGGCCAACAAGGGACAGATTATCGTAACAGGCGAAGCGCTCAACACCATTCCGCTCAACCTCAAAGTCATTATCAAGGCACACGGTGTTGATGGTAAAGAGCTACCCATTAACTTTACCGAAGCTAACGTACTGGCTGGCACAGGCAACGAGGCAGACGAAGCCGCTGTTAAGTCAAACATTGAATTGGTGGGTACTTTGACTGAAGAAGGTGATTTGAGCAAAATTGACAAAATCTTCTTCAAAATACGTGCAGCCAGCGACAATGCTACCGAGAGCAACACATTGGTTTCAACACAATGGCTGAAACTCAATAACATCAAGCTCAAGCTCAAAGCTGACGTCACTGCCGACTTTAACTAATCACCTTTCGCCTCACATTAAGACTACTATACATTATGAAACTCCATCATATTCTGCCATTGGCAGCCATGCTGTCGCTCTCAGCTGCAGCACAGACGGAACTGACTACTTCATATTTTCTGGAATCTTCAACCAGCCGCCACGACATTAACCCTGCCTTGCTCGACAAGCCTTTCGTGTCCATGCCTATTTTCATGGGCGACTTTAACATTGGCACAACGGGTAACTTGGGCTTAAAGAACTTTGTTTACAAAATGCAACCCACCTGGCAAGGCTATGAAGAAGGAGGTAACAACCTTACCACCTTCATGCACCCCGAAGTTGACGCTAATGAGTTTTTAGGAAATCTCAAAACGAACAACCGTCTATCAGTCAACCTTAAATATCAGCTCTTTGGCTTCGGCTTTAAAGGTTTTGGGGGTATTAACTCTGTTGAATTGAACATTCGTTCTAACACCAATGTTTCATTACCCAAAACGCTCTTTGCCTTTATGAAGAGCACGGGCGACCAACAAGAGTACGACATTAATAACATTGGCTTACGCACCGAAAACTATGCAGAGTTAGGTTTAGGCCATTCACATAAAATTAATGACAAACTCACAGTGGGTGGTAAAGTGAAATTGCTCTTTGGTTTGGCCTATGCCGACATTGCGAGCAAGGACAACATTCACTTTCAACTCACTGAGGACAAGTGGGCTGCTTCGGGCCGCATTGAGGGCGTAGCTTCTATTATGGCCACCCAATTCAAAATGTCTGATAAAGTAGACCCCGAAACAGGACGTCCACGTGTTGACGGACTCGATGACTTCAAAGGCGGGTTAGGTGGTTTTGGCTTGGGCTTCGACTTGGGTGCTACCTACAAGGTTATGGACGACCTCACCGTGAGCGCTGCCCTTACCGACCTGGGCTTTATTAACTGGAAGGATGCCGAACATATGTCATCAGCCGGCTCTTGGGAATTTGAGGGCTTTGGCAAAAACGGCCGCGAGGACATTTTAGTCAACAACGACAACCGCGACCTCGGTGACCAATTTGAAGACTTAGGCGATGAATTAGGCGATGCTTTCGCTATGTACCACGATGGTACAAAGTCTACCACACACGCATTAGCAGCCACACTTAGCTTAGGTGCCGACTACACCTTGCCCGTTTACCGCAAACTGCACTTTGGTTTCCTTTATCAAAGTCGCATGGCAGGTCGTCACAGCTACCACCAAGGACGCTTCTCAGCCAACGTAGCTCCCGTTAAATGGTTCGACGCTGCTGTCAGCATGGCCTTTACAAGCACAGGCGTACAAGGTGGTTTAGCCGCCAGCTTACATGCCAAGCACTTCAACCTTACCATTGGTACCGATCGCTTCTTTGGCAAACTGAGCAAGCAAGGCATACCATTGAATCGTGCTAACAGCAATGTGGCCATTGGCCTATCATTCCCCTTGTAACGCACTTACACACAACAGTTTAACATAACAATCGCTGACGCGTAGCCCATTCATCATGGGTTACGCGTCAGTTCTTTTAGCACACTTACAGTTTTACGCATAACCTCATCTTACCCCATGAGCATTTCCTTTTCACACACTAAAGCCGCTTTTTTGGTCATATTATCAGAAAATCGTAAATTTGCCCGTTGAAAATCAATATCAGGTGGTTCTAATAATGCTGGTAAGTTGATTTATTCCCTATCGTGTATGTATTGGGGTGAGCGAACGAAGGAGCATAGCGGGCTATGTGACTGAGCGAACTGACAAATAGGGTGCAAGGCGAATACAATCAAACATGTTTGAATTGCTGAGCCGCAGCCCATGTTCTCAAAGAGAAAAAAAAAGACACATACAAGAGGGTGTAAAGCAACTATCAAAAAATTAGAAGACTAAAATCAGCATTTTTAGAACCACCCTACATCTACTATAATTACAGAAAATGGAACACGCTCTTTTTCTTTACAATACGCTGACACGCACCAAGGAACGTTTTGTCCCCATTCACGAAGGACACGTTGGCATGTATGTGTGCGGCCCCACCGTTTATGGTGATGCTCACTTAGGACACGCTCGTCCTGCCATTACCTTTGACCTTGTATTTCGTTATCTCAAACACTTAGGTTACAAGGTGCGCTACGTGCGCAACATTACTGACGTGGGCCACCTGGAACACGATGCCGATGAGGGGGAAGACAAGATTGCAAAAAAAGCACGACTTGAACAACTCGAACCTATGGAGGTAGCACAATACTACACCAACCGCTTTAATGCTGCCATGGCACAACTCAATGTGTTACCCCCCAGCATTGAGCCACACGCCACAGGTCATATCATTGAGCAAGAGGAACTGGTGCAGCAAATTCTTGACAATGGCTATGCTTATGAGTCAAATGGTTCTATCTATTTTGATGTAGTAAAATACAACAAAGACCACAAGTATGGCATTCTGTCGGGCCGTAACCTGGAGGATGTACACGATGCCAGTCGTGAACTTGATGGCGTAGGCGAAAAGCACCACCAAGTGGACTTTGCATTATGGAAGAAGGCACAACCTGAACACATCATGCGCTGGCCGTCACCTTGGAGCGAGGGCTTCCCAGGTTGGCACTGCGAGTGCACCGCTATGGGACGCAAATATTTAGGCAACCACTTCGACATTCACGGGGGTGGCATGGACCTCGTATTCCCTCACCACGAATGCGAAATAGCGCAAGCCGTGGCATCACAAGGCGACCAAATGGTAAAATATTGGATGCACAACAACATGATTACCATTGCTGGCAAAAAGATGGGTAAGAGCTATAACAACTTTATTACGCTCGACCAGTTCTTTACGGGCAACCATCCATTGCTCACACAGCCTTACTCACCCATGACTATTCGCTTCTTTATTCTGCAAGCGCAATATCGTTCAACAGTCGACTTCTCAAATGAGGCTTTGCAAGCTTCAAAGAAGGGCTTTGACCGACTCATGGACGCTGTGACTCAGCTCAACCGCATTGAAGCCGTGACTAATGGCAAACTGACTGAGGAGTATGCCAACGAGCTACAAACTAAATGTTATGAAGCTATGGACGATGACTTTAATTCGCCCATCGTTATTAGTCACCTGTTCGAGGCTTGCCGCATCATTAACCAGTTGGTTGATAAAAAGGAGACCATTACGCCTGCTGGCCTGGAAGCACTGAAGCAAGTGGTTAACACCTTTGTATTCGACATTTTAGGCTTAAAGAGCGAAGCCGAAGGTGGCAACGCTCAACGTGAGGAGGCCTTTGGACATGCCATCGACTTGTTGCTACAACTGCGTGCCAAAGCTAAGGCTGCTAAGGATTGGGCAACAAGTGACCAAATTCGTGACGAACTGGCAGCCTATGGTTTTGAAGTGAAGGATACCAAAGAGGGTGCCACTTGGAAACTGAACAAGTAAGTACTACCTCGGGCTTAAGCTAACTGATGAGGCAACTCACACAAGGTAGCTACGCAAATTTTGCAATTGACTCACACACACATTATATATATATTACATTACACAAAAAGCCCCTCTTCTTAGCTCGGGGCAAAGAGGAAGGGCCTTTTTTTCTGACATGAAAAGATTTGTTTCACTATTCTTACTTATGCTCGTCACTGCCGTGATGGCCGTGCAAGCTCAAGTGAACTTCACCGTTAAATACAAACGTGTGAATGCCACCACCATTGACATCATTTTCTCGGGTACCGCACAACATGGCTGGCACATCTACTCTACCAACATTGGCGAGGGCGGACCTACACGTGCCACCTTTGGTGTTGACAAAATAAAAGGGGCCAAGCTCATGGGTAGCTTAAAGGGAGGACCTGGAGCTAAAACCATGCAGGACCCTATTTTTGAAATGCCCGTTACCTTTTACGAGGGACACGCTACCTTTACGCAACGCGTTAAACTGCTCGACAAGGACTACGAACTGAAAGGTTATCTTAAGTATGGTGCTTGTAATGACGAGAATTGTTTGCCCCCTACCAGCGTCGATGCTAAGTTAAAGGGGGCCGATGGTCCTGCACCTACGGCTGAGAGTAAGGCCGAAGCTGAAGCCGCAGCTACTGATGGCACATTACCCACCACGGCTGATAGTGCTGTCAGCACCACTACTACTGATAGCGCTACTACCGTTCAAGTGCAACCACTTGATAGTGCTGCCACACAAGCCTTGTGGGCACCTGTTATCAAAGAATTAAAGAATTTTGGCACAGGGGGAGCCGACGATGTTACGGGCAAGCCTTGGTACTACATCTTCTTTTTAGGCTTTGTAGGTGGTTTAGTCGCACTCTTTACTCCTTGTGTGTGGCCCATTATTCCTATGACGGTGAGCTTCTTCCTAAAGCGTTCGGGCAATCGTCGCAAGGGCATTCGCGATGCTATAACTTATGGCGTTTCTATTGTAGTGATTTATGTGGCCTTAGGCCTCATCATCACCTCGCTGTTTGGCGCTAATGCACTGAATGATTTGTCAACCAATGCGGTGTTCAACATTTTGTTCTTCTTAATGTTGGTAGTGTTTGCCGCCAGTTTCTTTGGTGGTTTTGAAATTACCTTGCCCAGCAAATGGGGCGATGCCGTTGATAGCAAAGCCGAAAAAACCACAGGGTTGCTCAGCATCTTCCTCATGGCCTTTACCCTTTCATTGGTTAGCTTTTCATGCACAGGTCCTATCATAGGCTTCCTTTTGGTTGAAGTCAGCACCTCTGGTGGCTCAGCTCTTGCCCCCACCATTGGCATGTTGGGCTTTGCCATAGCCTTGGCTTTGCCATTTACCCTATTTGCTCTCTTCCCCACTTGGCTCAAGAGCGCACCTAAGAGTGGTGGTTGGCTCAACAATGTAAAGGTGGTGTTAGGTTTCCTTGAGTTGGCTTTTGCCTTGAAATTCTTCTCGGTAGCCGACTTGGCTTATGGTTGGCACTTGCTTGACCGTGAAACCTTCTTAGCGCTTTGGATTGTTATTTTTACCCTTTTGGGCATCTACTTGTTGGGGGCCATCAAGTTCCCGCACGATGATGAGGACGAACGCCACACCTCGGTGCCTCGCTTCTTCTTAGCTCTCATTTCATTGGCCTTTGCTGTTTACATGGTTCCTGGCCTTTGGGGGGCTCCTGTTAAGGCTGTGAGTGCTTTTGCTCCACCTATGTCAACACAGGACTTTAACCTCGACCCTGTTAAAATTGAGGCTAAGTTTACTGACTACGAAGCGGGCATGGCTTATGCACGTCAAACGGGTAAACCCGTCATGGTTGATTTTACAGGCCACGGTTGTGTCAATTGTCGTAAAATGGAATTAGCGGTATGGCACGATGCCAAGGTGCGCGATTTGCTCACCAAGGACTATGTGCTCATTTCGCTTTATGTGGACGAAAAGGCGCCGCTGCCCGAACCTATTGAGGTGCAAGAGAATGGTCAAGCCACTACTTTACGCACCATTGGCGATAAGTGGAGTTACTTGCAACGTTCTAAGTTTGGTGCTAACGCGCAACCTTTCTACGTGTTACTCGACAACAATGGCAAGCCACTCAACACTTCTTACTCTTACGATGAGGATGTTGACAAGTTTGTTTCTTTCCTTAAAACGGGCTTAGACAATTATAATAAGTAACTCAAGTTCCGGATTCAGCAAGGACGGGCTAAATCATCGTGCAAGGCGAATGCAATCAAGCTTGCTTGAATTGCTGAGCCGCAGCC
>SAMEA3663105__coassemble_1058_pt1 | contig 10072 bp, 3 predicted proteins | sample SAMEA3663105__metabat2_low_PE_034 | metagenome-assembled genome bin SAMEA3663105 (sample SAMEA3663105) | pig gut metagenome | biome: pig gut; feature: pig-associated habitat; material: faeces | place: Denmark | collected 2012
CCTGTTAACCCGTTAACTTGTCAACTTGTTTACTAATTCCGCCAACGCGTATAACCATATTTCTGTTGTCACATCGTATGTCCTATCTTTATAAATATGTTTGTTGATAATATAGTATGACAAAATGTAAGCAGGTTTTGGATTAGAACTCAATTCTTGACTTTCTCAAGTGGACTCAAGTAATCCATTTGAAGTAAAGAATTTTACTGAAGTTTGGGATTTAGAATTTTATAAAAAACGCTGAATAGATAATATTTCCTGTTCGAAAATATAAAAGTTGTAATAAAAATGCCTATCTTTGCAAAAGATAGACATTGGGTATAGCCCTAAGTTCAAGTATACTTAACTTATTGCATATGCCTTACACTATTTCAAGATGCTGGTAGGCATAGCATTTGCTTTAGCCTAAGGTCTGTTTACATAAGCAACCTTAAATTAGTGATAGAGGACAATATAAAGTTTTCATTATAGAAAACGAACGTTTTTTATTATCTTCTTGTAGCTTAATTTTGGTACTATAAATCATTCATTGTCGTACATGTGTTAATTAGTATGTGACATCTGCTGAATAAACATAGTAGAGACATTGGTAGTTAATTTATAGAAAAAATGTAACGCAATGCTTATATAACATAGCTGTATGCTGTTTGTAATATAAAAAGTATTCAGCTTGTTTATCAATTAAAAAAAACTTTTATGCCCCATAATAATAGAGATAGTTTTATAATGAAATTGTTACAGAATTTTAGTAGATGGTGCTTTTCACGCGGCACATTACCCTATTGGGCTATATTAGCTTACGATAGTGCTGCTGTTTTGGTGTCGGGCTTTTTTGTATTTTACTTACAGCACGGATACCTCAACTTGATGGAACGCATCAGCCAAGTTACCATAGGGATGATTGTATGCTTAGTAATCTATATGATTGCTTTTTTTGCGTTTCACACATTTCATGGTGTGTTGCGCTACTCATCGTTTGTTGACTTAAGGCGCGTAGCCTATTCTACATTTACAGCAAGCATTGTTATTTGTTTAGCTCATCAAGTGCAAATACACTTAGGGCTTTCATCTACCTTGTTGGTGCCACGTTTCTTCAGCGGCCTGCAGGTGTTCATCACAGCTACCATGCTTATGTGGATTGCTCGTATTGCGGCCAAAGCCCTGCATGATTGCTATCGTATTGAGGACAATGCGAAGAAAACCTTTATTTATGGTAGTATGCAAGGTGGAGTAGCATTAGCAAAAAACATTAATACCGAGGCGCCTGCACGCTACAAGGTATTGGGCTTCGTAAGTTCAGACAACAAAATGACATCGACACGTTTGATGGGCGAAAAAGTCTACGCTGACGATGAAAATTTGGTGCCATTAATGAAGCAATTGGGTGTGGAGGTCCTACTCATCTCGCCACTACAGAGTGAGCGCTTTACACATCGTAGCTCTTTAATTAATGAACTTATTGCTGCCAAGATAAAAATAATGATGATGCGTCCCTCTGAAGAATGGGATGGTAAGTCGCCCTTGTCACATAAGCAATTGCATGAGGTTGATATTGAGGACCTTTTGCCACGCGAAAAAATTGAAGTTGACATGGAAGCGATTAAGCAAATGCTTACCGGTCATCGCATATTAATTACAGGTGCAGCAGGTAGCATTGGTTCAGAAATAGCACGTCAGGTGGCTACCTTCAGTCCTTCAGAACTCATACTGGTAGACCAAGCTGAAACACCTATGCACGATGTGCGCCTTTACATGAAACGCAATCATGCCAACCTTAAAGTGTGGACAATAGTGGGTTCTATAACCAACCCCACACAAATGGAGGATATATTTGCAGCCCATTGTCCTGAATATGTGTTCCATGCAGCAGCTTACAAGCATGTGCCTATGATGGAGGATAACCCTGCAATGGCCGTACAGAACAATGTGTATGGTACACGTGTTATTGCTGACTTGGCTGTGAAGTATGGCACACGCAAGTTTGTTATGATTTCAACCGATAAGGCTGTTAATCCTACTAACGTGATGGGTTGTAGCAAACGCATTTGCGAAATTTATTGCCAGTCGCTTAACAAAGCCATTTCCGATGGCACCATTAAGGGGCAAACACAATTTGTTACCACACGTTTTGGTAACGTGTTAGGTTCGAATGGTAGCGTTATACCTTTATTTAAGGAGCAGATTCGTAAAGGAGGACCTGTAACGGTTACACATAAGGATATTATACGCTTCTTTATGCTTATTCCCGAAGCTTGTCGCCTTGTACTCGAAGCGGGTACCATGGGGCATGGAGGTGAAATATTTGTGTTCGACATGGGTGAACCTGTTCGCATTGCCGACCTTGCTCAGCGCATGATAAACCTTTCAGGTGCAACTAATGTGAAAATAAAATACACAGGTTTGCGCGATGGCGAAAAACTGTACGAGGAGGTGCTGAATGATGCAGAGCAAACACAGCCTACGGTACATCCTAAAATAAAGGTTGCTACGGTGCGTGAGTATCCTTATGACTTGGCTTTGAAAAACGAAATTGACCTTTACAACATATCACTTCATTATGATGATATGAACATTGTACGTAAAATGAAGGAGATTGTACCCGAGTATAAGAGTCAGCATAGTAAATACACTCAGCTTGACAAGTAGGTATATATAGTAATTAAGTGATTGCTGTTTGGTAAAAGTTTTTGACCAGACAGCAATCATTGTTTTATCACAGACTTTATGCAACCAACTGTGTTTGTACGGCTATTGATTCTAAACTCGGCAGCTTTTTAACCATACCAGTTATTCCTATTCAATAGACAGTATATTTTCAAGTGTACATGAGTATAGTACTCAAGTGTACATGAGTATACAATGGCACATGAGCTACTCTACAAGCACCCAGTCTTTTCGATTAGCAGGGGCTTACTTTTGAAAAGCTCCTCCCCAAAGTCTTATTTCACGGGGCTTTGAGGAGGAGCTTTTTACGATTTTGAGCTTTACCGAATAGCAATAATTGTATTATTGACTAACCGAAAAATGGATCCTTAACCTTTGATACCTACTTACCTATTTCAGTTATTACGTACTCTAAAGGTGTTGAGCACATGCTCAACACTTATGCATATTAGTACTACTTATCGTCCAACATATGGTTGGACGATAAGTAGTACTAATTGCAAGTGGCAATGAGTATAGTACTCTCTTTCGTCCAACCATTCGTTGGACGAAAGAGAGTACTAATATACTTCGTTCTTTAGCATCACATTAATGACAAAGTTAAGTATCTGCATTGTGCTTAGAGTACAATTGCAGTAAGTAGATGTACTGATTTAGCAAGGGCTGAAGACCGTCTTTACTCAATCAGGGGCTTTCTTTAGAGAAAATTTAAGTAGGTATTCAAAATTTGAACATCTACTTACCTACTTATGTCTTTGCATGATGTTGTACAAGGTAAAGCGATTGTCTGAATGAACCAGAGAAGCCCGACGTACACCACCTTATATTCAAGGTGATGCATGTCGGGCTTGAGCTATGCTTGGGGTCTATACCCCTTTTTGCAAGGTTACTTGACCATGACCTTGCGCACGGTGTTGCCCACTTTGACTATGTAAATACCTGTAGGCAATGAAACAGAATGGTTGGAACTGATGACAGCAGAATAGATGGGTATTCCGTTAATCTGAGTCACCAACATCGGTGTGGGTTTGTGAATGTTTTTCACAACAACTTTATCTAATAACACGCAGATGCTGATAGGTTTAGAGTCGTTGTACACTGCATCCACACCAGCATTAACTGGTACGTTGAAGGTACGCGTGGCTATAATGCCAGAGCCATCTGTGGCCTTGGCTTGTACCACAACAGTGCCACCTTTGCTGCCTGGTATCACGCTCAAAACACCATCAGCGGAAAGGGTGGCAATCGCATCTCCTGAAAGAATAGACCACTCCACTGTTCCGATGGAGGCTTGTGCGGGCATAACTGAAGCACGCAGATGTAACGTAGTTAACTCTTCACTAAAAGTTCCTTCTTCTTCGATGGTTGTTATCTCTATGCCAGTCACAGCATTCACGTCATAGGCCTCAGCACTACTGATTACGTTGGATACTTTTGTATCACCATTGCGAGCTATGCTATTGTATGTTGCACTATGTGTTGCTGTATGTTGCACGAAACCTATAGCATAATAGGTTATATCACTTGATTCGCGATGGTGCACATAGCTACGAGCAGTACCAGGTAGCTGCTCCAGTACACGAAGATTATCGGGCGATGAGCCTGCATACACCACATACTGTGCAATGTCGGCACCTTCATATGGTGTCCAACGAAGGTTGATATCATTGCCCATGCCACGATTGGCCATGAGGTGCATGGTGGCATGAGGCTTGCTTGGAACACTCTCAAAGCCATAGGTGGTGGGCAGTGTAAGCATATAACGATAGCTGCGCACGTCGGCACGGCTCTCTGTGTCCACAAACTCACCTTTAGAGAAATCGATTTGTCCCACCAACTCATAGTTGTCTGACACGTTTCCTTCTCGGTAGATGTTAACCTTTCCTGTGAAAAGTTCTGCCGCAGGCAGCGATTGTTGCGCATCCCACTTGATGACACTATGTGTTCCTTCCACCTTGACTTCACTTATTTGTGGAGTCCATTCCTGTCCGACAACCTTTAGGGTATAATCGCGTGTCACGGCTTTGGTCCATACGTCATCGGCATATGAAAGTGTTAGCGTGCAACTGGTTGCATCGTCGGGTATTGTCATAATGGCTTGATTGCTGTTGGCTTCGTAAACTACATGAGCCTCAGGCGAAGTAACACACACCTTCGCTCCTTCATTGCGCATGCATTTAGGCATATCCAATACCAGCGTTTGGCCAGCCAATACTTTGGCGGGCAACTGCACATCAAGGTTGGGACGGTCCGTGATTAGTATTTGTGTAGTGCTTTGTTGTAGCGTGCTGGTGTTGGTTGTCATCACGGTCTTCAGTCCAGGCGTATTCCACATGATGTGATTATTGCGTGAGAGGTCCATGTCTTCGGTCTTACGGATGGCCAACGATCCTTTCACGTTGTTTACCACACGATAGGGTATATACTCTCCTACGCCCCCTCTTTCGGGCAACACCACATGGCACTCTGGCTGTGGCTTAAACTCTATCACCTTTGAGAAAGGCGAGTTGGCAGCCCAAGGGTCTATAGTTTGAATGCATACCTCATAGGTCTTGCCTGCCTGGAACCGTTCAATAGGCATAGGAAGACGGGTGGCCTGCCGATAATGTGTGAGTTGGCCCAATGGTTCTGTCATTCGTGCCTTGTTGTTGGTGGCATTAAGGGGCGACCACACATAGGCATTATCGCCTATAGCTCCCTTTTCCTTGATACTGATGTTATAGCGTAACAGGTTGGCAGCGCTTTCTTTGTCGGTGGCACCATCCCAACTGATCACCACCTCATTTTCTGTTTGTGTGGCCATAACAGAGGTCGGTGCCGTGGGAGCGGTATTGATGTTGCCTATTCTTATGAAAGCGTCAGCCCACCAATCATAACAATTTACACCCAAGCAATCAGGCACACCATCATTGTCAATATCAACATACTGCCAGCCCCCACGTCTTGCAATGTCTATGCCTGACTCATTTGTAACGACAAGGGGGGTACCATGATTGCTGACGATAAAGTTGCCAGTTTTGTCTTCGAAATCAGCCAATCCGTCAAGATCTACATCCAAGGGAATCAAGCGTAATTCAGTATCATCTACTTTGTCAGCAAAACGACGCCCGCCCAAATTGCGAAGAATCTTGTACTTATTCCATGCTGATTCAATATATACCAAGTCCATGTATCCATCTCCGTCCACATCATATGGTTTCCAATTGTTTCTTGTCTCAATACCTGAAGGAAGTTCCACCACAGAACCTTTATAGTTTCCTTCGTTATAGATAATAACAGGCTGGTTGTTACCATCGGCATCCTTCACTATTGCATACAAGTCAATGCGTCCATCCCTATCGAAGTCGGCTATGGCATATTGGGCTATGGATATGATTTCATAATTGCCCAAGTCGAGTGAAAACCCTTGACTAGTTCCTGTCATTTCGTTTGTGAAGACATGCCGCTCCGTGATGTATTCCACATATCCATCGTTGTTAATGTCAACTGGATTGTTAAAGGATGGGCTTGAGCCGTCAGGCGATGTGAAGGTAAATGATATTTTCTCTTTTTCAAACTCGCCATCTCCTTGGTTGATGGCTACCTCTTTCACAACATTTTCTTGCAAGCTCGATGTTTGTCCGATGACATCGGGCAGTCCGTCCATGTTTACATCTCCGATATATTGAGAATACACACCACCATCAGAAAAGCCAAAGACGGGTTGTTTTTCATATTTATTTCCGTTCCAACAGAAATAGCCACGGCCTGTTATAGCTTGCATGATACCCGTCTGTGCGTAGTCGAAATACGTGGCACTCGGCATATCATTAGTGTTAGTGAAGCCAGGATAAGCAAATTCTGTAACACGTAAGGGCTTTACGTTAACTTCCTTGCTGGTTGTCAAACCATCAGTACTGGTAAGTTCCACCGTTTTTTTGCCGTGCGAAGCAAAAAGAAAACCTTTGCGCCCATCAGTGGTAGTCAATAATGTGCCATCGGGAAATGCTTTCATCACACATTCTGCACCATTGAGCACATTTACAAATAGGGTGTCATATCCGCTCAAACTTGTGTGGCTAAGCGAAAATGATGGAGACTGCAGAATGCCTGATTGTACAGCCTTGTCGCTCCACTTGCCTTTCATGCCACAAGCATCGATGGCGCGCACACGCACTTGCACACTCGACTCGCCCCAACTACCTGCTGAGGCCAACGAAAACAAGTTCTTAGTGAAGGCACGAAAAAGGTATTTCTCGTCAGCAGAGGTTATTTCAAGTTCGTAACTGAGATCACCTACAGAGTTTTCGGCATCACTCCCATGTGTCCATTCCACACGCAACATGCCTGTTGACTTGTCAAGCAACAATCGGGGAGTAGCCATCTTGGCTGGAGGGGTGTTGGCCTTTTCAATCGCACAATGCAATATGCCTTTCTGATTACCCACCTTACAAAGAATGTCCACCTTTCCGTCTCCGTCCATATCCTTGATGGGCATGCTGCAATCGTAATTACTTGTTGGGTTGAGGGCTACTGTATCCACACGGAACGAATTATCCCAATTCCAACAAATGACGTCCGTCTTATCGCCATCCGATGTATGCTTCGGTGACAAAGAAATCATACTTGGCCGTCCGTTGTTATTGACGAAGCAAGGTTCTTGCCAGTTGTGGTATCCTGTGAAGTTCCTCACGGTGCGTTTAAAGGTGCCATTGCCTAAGTTTTTGAAGAAAGCCAGATAGCTGGCATCCTCTGCTGCCAACGTAACAAGAATGTCCAACAATCCATCACCATCACAATCGAGTACGAACATGCCTTTTAGGTTTTTGTTTGTTAGCAGTTCGGTGTCTGTGAAGCCATTGCCATTGTTGAGCTTAAGCGTGAGTTGCCCATTGTTGTATAGGAGCAAGTCGGTCAGTCCATCACCATTCACATCAGCGCTATATACGCTGCCCTTGATGAAAGCTTGATAATAGCGACCATTACCCAAAGAAATATACGAGTTGCCGTCTTTGTCAAGAAAGTCGGGATAACCATCCAAGTTAAAGTCGACCACTGTCATAGGGCCTGTGGAGAACCCACCCTTGTCAGCAGACGCAAATCCAGAAAAAGCGTTGCTCGTACTCACTGAAAAAGTGCCATTACCTCCTGTTGAATACTCAGCATTGCGTAGTTCGTTGGGATCTGTTACCACCTGAAAGGATTCTCTTACAAATGTTCCATCAGCTCGTTGCATCATAACATAGGGCACATATCGCTTGCCTTTGTAGCTACGGCTTTCGTTCTGCCAAAAGAGCATATCCATGCGACCATCTAAGTTGATATCGGCCCATGTTCCCCCTATGCAATTGTCCATCGGAGAAAGCGAAGCGTCATGCTCATATTTTCCATTGCGGAATATAGCTAAGTCGCCAAAATGATCATAGCTATTGTGCTGAAAGCTTGTAAAGGCTGGCCATGGTTCAGCATTTAGCTGAAGCATGCTCCAATTAAATGGGGACACGCCCACATCATTGGGCATAGCCATCACCATTTTTCCTGAGAGCGAACACCATTGAGGTGATTTGTCTGAGTTATGGTGTACCAAAAAGTATTCCTGTTTACCATCGCCATTCACATCGTAAAAGAAGGTGGGATAGTTGAAAAGTCCATCAAACACATGCTCAAATATGGGAGCTGTTTGAGCTTCTGCCGTTTGTATGCCCCATGGTGGTAGAGCAGCACAAACCATAAACGAAAAGATAGATCTCCACATCATAAAAACAATATTATGTAGGTTGCTAAAAAAATATTATCATTTGCAAAAATAGGACATCAAGTGTAATCTTAAAAGGAGTGTAGCACTACTATGAAGCGTTTCATACTCGTTGACGCTTCTTTTTTACGCATTGACACATCACAAACACCGATATTTGATAGCAAGAGGGTGTTTTTGCATGGAGAAAAGTTCTGTGATATGACATAGGATAACCTATTCTATGCACAATTTACGTATTTGCGTTGGGTTATGAGGAGAAAAAGTGTAGCGAATAATACAACAAAAGATAGAGCAAGGCTCTAAGTAGGTGTTAAAAATTAGTAGAACTGAAAAAGTTTTCCTAAAAACAAACATTTTTTACCAAATGTTTTTGTACATTTGAGGACATCTAACCTATACTCATAGAAAGACATTACATGAATTTAGATATACCTTCAAGAATTCGCGACTTTTCATGCGGATTATTTCTTACGTTCCAAATACTCGGAACGTTTGCCCTCTACATCAAAGGACGCCACCATGCGCTGCAACGGTCGGCTTTTTACTTCATGCTCTATTTGCTTGGCATCAGCCTTTTGGAGTTTTTCTTGTTCTTCATACATAACTTCATAGGTGAGAACATGGTGCCCATGACCGACATGTTGCAAACAACAGTGGTGCCATTGGCCTTAATGCTCCTTTATCGTCTCACACATTCACGTAGTATGCGGTGGTTACCTGCCTTAATCAATACTGCACCTTACGTAGCAGCTCTGTTGATCTATGCTATCTGTCCGTCATCCTTCGTCTATAATGGTATACTATTAGTAGCTGTTATCCATTCAATTCTTATCATAATTTATGGTGTGTTTGCGGTCAGAGAAGTCAACAAACAGCTTGTTGCTAACTTCTCGTCGGACGATAACCTATCACTTCGCTGGATGCGCTTGTTTTTGCTTTTCTACGTGGCTCTGGCTATTGTGTGGCTCGTAGCAACCAAGTCTGCATCACTACACGTGGCTGCAGCTTATAATGTGATGTGTTCTATCATATTGGGCTTGTTATGTTACTTTATCTATAGGCAGGAAGAAATGCTTGAGGTTTTACAAGCAACATCGTTGACCAATGTAGTGTCAACCATAGAAGAAAACTCCGAAGACTTAGGCACATCCGCCACACCTGCTTGTTCAACACATTACCATTTTGACGAGGTTTTTGAAACAATGTTCAGTGACAAGAAAATTTATCTAAATCCCTCGCTCAATATCAACGATTTAGCGCGAGAACTGGGCACAAATCGCACTTATGTATCCAACTACATCAATCAGCAGCTACATACCACCTTTTATGAGTATGTAAACGATTGGCGCGTGAAACATTCCATCAGTCTGCTCACCTCAACCGACCTTACACTACAAGAGGTGGCCACTCAGTCGGGTTTCAATTCCATTAGCAGTTTCCGCCGTTATTTTGTTACTAAGATGGGACAGACACCATCAGCCTACAAAAAATCGCTCAAAACATAATAATATGTGACAGGAACATTACTAAGTAGGTATTCAAAATTAGTTGATATAATCATGTTCAGAATGAGTTGATATGCCAAAGCATATTGGCTATTTTTGAACATGATTGTATCGTAAGCATCCCATGCAGGCCGTATTGTATAAAACAAATAAAACAAATAAGCCA
>SAMEA3663105__coassemble_1063_pt1 | contig 10039 bp, 8 predicted proteins | sample SAMEA3663105__metabat2_low_PE_034 | metagenome-assembled genome bin SAMEA3663105 (sample SAMEA3663105) | pig gut metagenome | biome: pig gut; feature: pig-associated habitat; material: faeces | place: Denmark | collected 2012
TGTTAACCTGTCAACTTGTTAACCCGTTAACCTGAAATTCCGCCAACGGGTTATTGATAGAATGGCGTAACCTCTCAAGGGATGAATAACCAACCTTGAATGGCTACGCCACTTTTTTGTAACTTTGTTGCACATTACTTTACGCGACGATTCAACTGATTATTAGCTTTTTCGCGTTTTGACTTGCCCACACGCTTGCCCGTAGTCTTCTTTTTATTTCCAGCTTTTGCTTTGAATGCAAAAGGATTGGTTGTGCCTTTTTTTCGTTGTAATGTCATTTTAGTAGTGTTTGTTGCCTATTATGTAGGTGTTCAAATTTGTTTTATAATATTGATAGAACGCGTTGGCGGAATTAGTAAACAAGTTGACAAGTTAACGGGTTAACAAGTAAGTTTGCCAAGCTTTTCAAATTTATGCGCCTTAAAGTTAGCACTAAAAATCAGAATGTAGTACTTACACCAAGTTTTAAAGCCTACATTTTTGGCCATGTTGAAAGTAAAGCCTATTTTTGTCACCATACTTAATACCTTTACTACCATGGAAATACTTAACAACCTAACAACGTGGTTAGCTTCGTCAACAGGCCAAGTGACCATTGTGATTGCTGTGTTTGCCTTAACCATTGTGGCATTTATTGCCGACAAGGTGCGCAGCGACATAGTAGCTCTCAGTTCATTGGCCTTGCTGCTTGTTACCAATGTGCTTAGCCCCAGCGAGGCTTTGGCAGGCTTTTCGAACTCTGCAGTGGTCATGATGATAGGTCTTTTTGTGGTAGGTGGCGCTGTGTTTCAAACAGGGTTGGCTCGCATCATTTCAGGCCGACTGCTGAAGTTGGCTGGCACAAGTGAAGTAAAACTCTTCTTCCTTGTTATGATTGTTACAAGTGTGGTGGCTGCATTTGTTAGTAACACGGGAACGGTTGCGTTGTTGCTACCCATCATTTTAGCCATGTCAAAGTCGGCTGGCACAAGTCCTGCCAAACTCATGATGCCCTTGGCCTTTGCCAGTTCAATGGGTGGCATATTGACGCTCATTGGCACTCCGCCCAACTTGATTGTTGATGGTTATCTGCGCGATAATGGGCGTGAGGGTTTTGCCTTTTTCGATTTTCTGCCCATTGGCCTTATATGCTTAGGCGTAGGATTGGTATTACTTTATCCACTGTGCCGCCTATTTTTAGGCAAGAAGGCACGCGAAACGGCTGACAATTCAAACGATGCTTCTTTGGCATCGCTACTTCACGAATATCACATTGCCGACTTGGTGTTTCGCCTACAAGCACAAAGCGGTAGCTCACATCTGGAGGGTATGAGCGTAGGCGAACTGAACATTCGTAGGCAATATGGCATCACTATTCTTGAAGTACGACGCGCTAACCGCACCGTGTTCAGTACAAACATTCAAGAGTCGGTGAATGCTGACACTATACTGCAAGCTGACGACACCTTTTATGTGCTTGGACATCGCGAACAGGTTGAAAAATTTGCTGCCGACCATAACCTTGCGGTGTTTGAAGATGAAGAACGCGATGCCAAAGGGAAACTTGACTTTTACGAAATAGGATTGGCCGAGGTGCTCATTTCGCCTGAATCGTCACTCATTAACCGCACTCTGCGCAAAGCCAACTTTAAAGAGCGCTTTGGCATTAATGTGCTGGCCATTAAACGTGGCGGCAAATATTTGTTTGACAATGTGCTGGATGATGTGGTGAAAAATGGCGATATGATTCTTGTGCATGGTGAATGGAAAGGCATTGAGAGCATGGCCAAAAAGAACCGCGAATGGATTGTTATTGGTTCACCCACCGAGGATGCTGAGAAGGTGGCTCTTGACCATAAAGCCCCTTTAGCTGCCATTATTATGCTACTAATGATTGTGTGCATGGTCTTTGCTGACCCAATAGGGGTTAAACCTGTGGCTGTTGTCATCATTGCAGGTTTGCTCATGGTGCTTACACGCTGTGTGCGCAGTGTTGACGCTGCCTACAAAATGATAGGGTGGGAGAGCATTGTGCTCATTGCTGCTATGATGCCTATGAGTACGGCTCTTTCAAAAACAGGCATTTCGGAGTGGATTGCTACTTCACTGGTTGAAGGACTTCATGCCTATGGCCCCATTGCTGCCATGGCGGGGGTATATATCGTTACTTCGGTGTTGAGTACTTTCATTAGCAACTCGGCCACAGCCATTTTGGTAGCTCCCATTGCCTGGGCTGCTGCTACGCAATTGGGGGTTTCGCCCACGCCCTTCATGATGGCAGCGGCGGTGGCGGCAAGCGCTTGTTTTGCTACACCTATATGTACACCACCTAATGCCATGGTGATGAATGCCGGACATTATAACTTTATGGATTACGTTAAGGTGGGTATTCCCTTACAAATTATTATGGGCATAGTGGCCATTTTGGTCATACCACTCTTTTTCCCATTCTAACTGCTTCATGCTTTGAATAAATGGAGTTCTGCTCATAAAAACACTTCATTCACTTGCTATTATTAACCGATACAAACTAAATTAACTCATTCAAAATGAAAAGATTTTTTACCCTTTGCTTTGCCTTACTACTTACCTTGGCAGGCACATTAACTGTTCAGGCTCAGTCATTTAGCTATGGTATTGTTGCTGGATATAACTTGACTAAGCTGAAATATACAGGATCTGCCAAAGAGAATTTCAGTTCTGACAATAAGTCGGGCTGGTACATTGGCCCTAAAGTGGCCTTTAACACGGTTATTGGCTTAGGCTTTGACGCTTCACTGCAATACTCTCAGCGCAAGCTCAACATGAATGGCACACGCTATGATGCTAACAACATGCCTATTGATGAAGCTTCACAGTCAAAAACTTACCGCACCATTGAAATTCCTATCAACGTACGCTACAACATAGGTTTGGGCAAAATTGCAGGTGTGTTTGTTTACACAGGTCCACAATTTGGATTTGCCTTGCAAAACATGGAGTGGTCGAACCTTGGCTCAGGCAATAACTTTAGCAAGGAAAACATGAACACCACTTGGAACATTGGTGCTGGTGTGCGCTTGTTCAAGCACCTTGAAGCCAGTGTGGGTTACAACTTTGCCTTAAGCAAGGCGGGTAAAGCCATTTTTAATAACCTGGGCGGTAGCACAGGCAATAGCGATGACTATGAGCTGAAGTATAAAACGAACACCTTCCAGCTGCAAGTTGCTTATATGTTCTAAACAACGTGTGTGGGGTAAGCAAAGATGATGGCGGAATTTCAGGTTAACGGGTTAACTTGTCAACTTGTTTACTAATTCCGCCAACGCGTTCCACATTACTTATTCATATTAATACACTTAACAAAATGATTAGATTAAACTGTTTTTTCAAAGCCAACGAGGGTAAATATGACGAAGCACTGCAAGCCGCCATTGCCCTGACTGCTGCCTCACTTAAGGACGAGGGTAACATTGCTTACGACACTTTTGAAAGTGCTACTCGTCCTGACATTTTCATGATTTGCGAAACCTGGCAAGACGATGCTTCACTTAAAAAGCACATGGCTGCCGACCACTTTAAACTCTATGTAGGTCAACTCGAAAAGTTGGGTAGTCTCAAACTTGAACAATTTGAGTTCTAACCCTACTACCTAAACAGAACAAGCCCCATTCACCATGTATGAGCATAGTGAATGGGGCTTTGCTTTGTTATGCCCTGATTATTATTTTACAATAATCAGGAAGTAGTTCTTCTTACCACGTTGCACAAGCAAATACTTGCCGTCGATTAAATCGTCAGCCGTAATTTCTTGATCAAAAGCAGCGAGCTTTTCTTTATTCAAACTTACGCCACCACCTTGTGTGAGTTTACGCATTTCGCCCTTTGAGGCAAAGCACTTAGTGGTTTCAGCAAATAGGTCAACGGCCTTAGCTCCCAAAGCTTGATCTTTTGACACCTCAAATTGGGGTACACCATCAAACACGCTAAGCAACGTAGCCTCGTCCAACTTCAACAAGCTATCTTTTGTAGCTTTGCCAAATAGTATGTTTGAGGCTTCAAGTGCCATTTCATAATCCTCACGGCTATGAACCATGCAAGTTACCTCCTCGCCCAACTTCTTCTGCAACAAGCGGCGACCTGGGTCGGCACGATGTTCTGCTATGAGCGATTCAATCTCTTCATGTCCCAACGAGGTGAATATCTTAATGTAGCGTTCAGCCTCTTCATCACCCACGTTGAGCCAGAACTGGTAGAACTTGTAAGGAGTGGTGTAACGGCGGTCAAGCCACACGTTGCCTTGCTCTGTCTTGCCAAACTTCTTTCCGTCGGCCTTAGTAATGAGCGGACATGTAAGGGCATAAGCATCGGCCTCGGCACCTAATGTGCGACGAATGAGTTCTGTACCTGTTGTGATGTTGCCCCACTGGTCAGAACCACCCATTTGCAATTTGCAGTTTTTGGTTTCATACAAGTGCAAAAAGTCATAACCTTGTAGCAACTGGTAGGTAAATTCAGTAAATGAGAGTCCATCACGTGCCTCACCATTCAAACGCTTCTTTACACTATCCTTGGCCATCATGTAGTTGACGGTAATGTGCTTACCAATGTCACGTGCAAAGTCAAGGAAGGTGAAGTCCTTCATCCAGTCATAGTTATTCACCAACTCTGCTGCGTTAGGAGCATCTGAGTCGAAGTCGAGGAAGTGAGCCAACTGCTTTTTAATGCAAGCTACATTATGGCGTAAAGTTTCCTCAGTGAGCAAATTGCGCTCTGCGCTCTTGCCCGATGGGTCACCTATCATACCCGTAGCACCACCCACAAGTGCTAATGGCTTATGGCCAGCACGCTGAAAGTGACGGAGCATCATTACCGAGCAAAGGTGTCCTATGTGCAGAGAATCTGCCGTTGGGTCTATGCCTACATATGCTGTAGTCATGCCCTTTTCAAGCAATTCTTCTGTGCCCGGCATCATTTGGTGCAGCATGCCGCGCCATTTAAGTTCTTCTACAAAATTCATTGTATGTCGTCGTTAATATTTGTATTCTTTGGGGCAAAGTTACGAAATAAAAATGGCAACTAAGGCAGTAGCTTTAGGTATTAAGAAACCTACATGGTGTATTTGCGCTTATTCGTGCTGCACCGAGGGTTTATTTTCATTCATCACCATGCCCAAAGCCTTTATTTCATTAACATCTAAAAAGTCGGTCACATATTGCCCTTTATGAAAATACAAATATATCCCTTCTATTTCTTCATAGTTTTTACCACATAATTCGCTGTAAAACCTCGAACAATACTCTCCCATATTCTCTGTGTTGTAATAATTTGTATTCACCACAAACATGGGGCATTGATATTGGCTAAGCGGAAAAACAGCATCGTAAGTGCATGATATAACACACACATCAAACCCTATTGAACGGCATAACTTTATCAATGCATTGGGCTTTACGCGTTTTTCGCTCGGACAAGTTGACATAAATTCATACACTATAACATCACCTTTGTGCTTTAAGTATTCACGCACTTGAGCAGCGGTTACTTGATACATGTTCCCGTCACGCGTTACACTATCCATAGCCACCTTTAAAGGCTTAACATGCATTTTCTCTGCACTTGACAATTCTGTGATGCCTGATTGGTTCACTCTTACACATGACGAACTAAATGCCCAAAGTGACAATAATAATGGTATGCTTTTAATGATTGATTTCATATTCAATATCTATACTACCCGTTGGCGGAATTTCAGGTTAACGGGTTAACAAGTTGACAGGTTAACAAGTAAGTATGCTTTACACCACTTATTATGTTAAAGCCAGAATGACAGGAAACTTAAAAAGCTCGGCAAACTTACCTGTTAACCCGTTAACTTGTCAACTTGTTTACTAATTCCGCCAACGCGTTATACTATATCCTCCAAATTTTCCCAAAGTTTTATTATAAGCAGTTCCTTTGTTGGGTCAGATTCTAAAGGTTGCTCTATTTCCTCATTTATTACTAAAGCAGGCTTGTTAATAACATTGAGTGCTTTTAATGCATCTACTTAAAGTTCTCTCCCATCATCTCCGTCCAAAGAAATAGGGTCTTCTCGGTTGCTGACGTGGAGTTACGGGCTTAGCATTTAGTTCAGGATAAGCTATGCGGGTGTGATAGATGGTTTTAAGACTCTCTACTAACACGCGCTTAGCATCGGCTATGTCACGAAAAGTGATAGGACACTCACGAAAATATCCAGCTTGCACCTGTCCATCAACTATGCGGTTTACCAATTCTTTCAATTTTTCTTCAGTATACTCCTTGAGCGAACGCGATGAAGCTTCTACCGCATCACACATCATGAGTATGGCCTGCTCTCGCGTAAAGGGGTTCGGACCAGGATAGGTAAAGAGTTTTGCATCGGGTTCCTCGCCTGGGTGTTTATTCTTCCATTGTATGTAGAAGTATTTTACCTGTGAACGCCCGTGGTGGGTACTTATAAAGTCGCGTATCACCTTGGGCAAGTGATTCTTCTCAGCCAGTTTCAATCCCTCTGTAACATGGCTTATGATAATCTGAGCGGAGCGTTCCTCGGTTAATTCATTATGTGGGTTTACCCCCGTTTGGTTTTCGGTGTAAAAGGTTGGATTAAGCGTTTTGCCTATATCATGATACAAGGCTCCTGTACGCACTAACTGTGGTTTCGCCCCAATTTTGTCTGCCACCTCAGCTGCTAAATTGGCCACTTGCAATGAATGCACAAAGGTGCCTTGTGCCACCTTCGACATTCGGCGTAATAAAGCATGATTGGTGTTTGACAATTCAACCAACGTTACGCTCGAAGTAAAGCCAAATGCCTTCTCTATTAAGTATAACAGTGGGTAAGCAAAGAGCAACAACACACCATTCACGGCATTATATATGTAGAGCGAGCGATCAATGTGTACCAAGTCAACTCCTTGTGAAAGGTCAAAACCTAACATCACTATTGATGAGGTGAGAAACACATACAAGGCCACACGCATGAGCTGTGAACGCTCTGTCAAGTCGCGCAAGGCATAAATGGCTGTCATGCCTCCCATCAGCTGCACCACCATAAACTCGTAGTTGGAGTGCAAAGCAAACGACGATAAAACCACGCTACACACCATGGTCATAAAGGCTGTACGCGAATCCATAAATATGCGCACAAATATGGGCACCATGGCATAAGGCACCATGTACACATTGAAAGCCTTGTGGTCTACCATAAGGTAAGTTACGAGCGGAAAGAAGGCTATGAGCGACGATAGCAGCAGTATGCTATGAGGCGAATTCATGTATTCACGGCGAAACAAGTGTAAGTAAAACACAAATGATACAATTACGCACGACACAAATATCACCTGTCCTAACAACACCTGCCAAAAGCCCTCTGAGGGGTCATTGCGGCGCACCGTTTCGCGCTCAAACGATTGTAATATTTTATACTGCTCGGCCGACACTATTTCGCCACGGTCTATAATGCGTTGTCCACTCTGCACCATGCCCGATGCGGGAGCTACTGAGGCCAACAAGTCCTCGCGTGCGGCTATTGTCTTGACACTATCTACCATTAAGTTGGGCGATAGGTATTTATTCAAATTGCAGCGTGCCATGAGTTCACGCGGAAACTGCACACTATCACTGTGTACTATGTACTCATAGGCCGAACGCGTAGAGTAGAGTTCGGTGAGTGAACGCGACAAGGCTTCAGTGCCTTCAACCACACGTATGCCTGTCACACGGTCCTTGGCCATTTGTGACAAATCGGCCGATGGCACAATGCCTGCTTCATAAACCGCAGCCAACAATCGCTCTACATGTGACAAGCAGCGCAATGGAACATCCTTAAACTCACCATTCATAAAGTCGGTGTGAAAGGCTGCTATTTGCCGCTGTCCCATCAGCATTTTCTCGGTATAGAAGGGTTGAAAACGGCTCAACGCACTGTCACGCTCTGTTTCTACCTCTTTTTGTGTTTTGTAAATAGGAAAGTCAAAGGTGGCTATAAGTGAGTTGTAGCGCCAGGGACGCCCTTGCTCGTATTCGTAACCAAACTTGCTCTCACGCGGCAAAAAGTAAACGAGCAGCGCTACCACCACTACTACTGCGCCCACCAAGGTCAACACTCCTTGTGTCTTTGATTTGTGCAAAAGTTCGGGCATAATATATATATGTGTTTATGCATTGGTGGAATTAGTAAACGAGTTTACAGATTGGTTTACGAGTTTATAGGTAAGTTTGCTAAGTTTTTATTCATACCTTAACATAATAAGTTGAATATAACATACTTACCTGTTACCCCGTTAACCTGTTAACCCGTTAACCTGTCAACCCGTTAACCCGTTAACCTGTCAACCCGTCAACCTGTTAACCTGTCAACCCGTTAACCTATTAACCTGTCAACCCGTCAACCCGTTAACCTGTTAACCTGTTAACCTGTTAACCCGTCAACCTGTTAACCCGTTAACTATAATTCCTATTTGTTATTTTTTTCACACTCTCAACTTTGTGGTTGCATCATTCATCGCTTTCGGCCGTCAGTTCATCGGGTATAGACGATGATGGGGTAAGTCCCTTCTTTTTCCATCCTTCAAGCTGGCTCACTATGTTACCACGGCCTGTTGACAATTGGCGTTGTGCCTCGTCATAGGTACGATGCAGTTGGTCAATAGAGTTACCGATTTTCACAAAGTTTTGGGCAAAGGTACTAAACTTTTTATAAAGTTTCTCAGCCGATGCATATATCTCGCTAACAGAGCGACTTTGCAACTCACTCTGCCACAAATTATAAGCCAACTGCAGAGCCATGAGCAAATTGGTGGGGTTAATGAGTATTACATGTTGTGCATATGCCTCAGTAGGCAGTGTGGGGGCTGCTGTTACTGCTGCCACATAAGCTGCCTCGCCTGGTATAAACATCAACACATAGCCAATGCTGTCAGGCACCAAGCGGTCATAATTTTTTGCTCCCAACTCTTTTATGTGAGCACGCACACTCCGTACGTGTTCTTTCAGCAAGCGGTCTTGCTCTAATGCATCATCGGCTGCTACATAGTCAGTAAAAGCTTTCAGCGACACCTTTGAGTCTATAATCACATTACGATTTTCGGGCAAATGCACCACCACATCGGGTATGGCCACCGAGCCACGTCCATCATTCACGTGACTTTGTAGGGTATAGTCGCGTCCCTCAGTCAACCCCGAAGCTGATAGCAAATTGGCTAATACGGCTTCGCCCCAATTGCCTTGTAGCTTGGTGTTACCTTTCAATGCTTTGGCCAAGTCTTCGGCTTCACGTCCGAGTGATTGTGTTTGTTCTACAAGGGCTTTGATGTAACCATCAAGCGAAGCATGTCCTTTTACAAACTGGCTACGAAACGACTCAATGTCGTGCCCCAAGGGTTTGAGTAGCGACTCAAGCGAATGTAGGTGTTGTTCGCGCAAGGCATCACCTTGTGTACGCATCATCTCCACCGACATGGCTTTAAATTCGGCACGTAGGGCTTGTGCCTGTCGACGCATATTTTCATCGGCATGCTGTTGCTCTGCCTTTAACTGTGCTTTTGCAGCTATTGCTTCGCGTTGACTACACAAAGTTCCTATGGCATAACCTGCTACAAGCGAAACGATTGCTATTATTACGTATATCATAGAGTTGAAATGTTGAAGAGTGGAGGAGTGGAAGAGCATACCTTTTATTAAGGTAGAAGTAAACTTAGAACTCAACTCTTCACCTCCTCAACCAACACAGAGCGCTTGGCACGAATCCGCACCAAGCGCTCTTGTCATAATACAATAGGTGGGGGAAGTTAGTAATGGTAAAAGAATAAGTTGAGCAATTTTTGCATGATTTTTAGCCGATTTTGAAGTCTGAACGAAGGTTTCTGTCCCCCGATAACGGGGGAACCGAAGGGGGTCATAGCGGGCTATGTGACTGAGCGAAGGTTTCAAAAGCGGCTAAAAGACATGCTCAACTCATATCGTTACTAACTTAAAAAATTGCTCAACTTATTTTTTTACCATTAACCCGTTGGCGGAATTTCAGGTTAACGGGTTAACAAGTTGACAGGTTAAC
>SAMEA3663105__coassemble_1065_pt1 | contig 10031 bp, 7 predicted proteins | sample SAMEA3663105__metabat2_low_PE_034 | metagenome-assembled genome bin SAMEA3663105 (sample SAMEA3663105) | pig gut metagenome | biome: pig gut; feature: pig-associated habitat; material: faeces | place: Denmark | collected 2012
TAAGTGGTGTAAAGCATACTTACTTGTTAACCTGTCAACTTGTTCACCCGTTAACCTGAAATTCCGCCAACGGGTTAAGCTAACTTAGCCTTAATGGCTTCCGTTTCCTTTTCGTAACCAGGTTTACCGAGCAAAGCAAACATATTCTTTTTGTAAGCTTCAACACCAGGTTGGTTAAACGGATTTACCTCCAAGAGCAAACCGCTAATGCCACAAGCACGTTCAAAGAAGTAAATCATCTGTCCTAAGTGATATTCATCCAAGCGCTCTACAACCAAACGCATGTTAGGCACCCCACCATCAACGTGAGCCAACTGAGTACCTAATTCAGCCATTTTGTTAACTTCGTCAACACGCTTACCTTCAAGGAAGTTCAAGCCATCAAGGTTCTCATCATCATGCGGGAAGAGCACCTTGTGTTCAGGGTTTTCAATTGAAACCACAGTTTCAAAAATGGTGCGTTCACCCTCTTGAATCCATTGTCCCATTGAGTGGAGGTCTGTTGTAAAGTCAACGGCTGCGGGGAAAATACCCTTACCATCCTTGCCTTCACTTTCACCATAGAGTTGTTTCCACCACTCGTTCATGTAATGAAGTTTAGGTTGGAAGTTTACCAATATCTCCGTTTTTTTGCCTGCAGCATACAAAGCATTACGCACAGCAGCATATTGTTCGGCAGGGTTTTCAGCAAAAGGAACTTCAGGAGCAGTTAATTTCTCCATATCGGCAGCACCCTTTACCAAAGCTTCGATGTCAAAGCCAGCACATGCAATAGGCAATAATCCTACAGGAGTAAGAACAGAGAAACGGCCACCCACGTTATCAGGAATAATAAAGCTCTTATAGCCTTCCTTATCAGCAGTTACGCGAGCTGCACCTTTTTTAGCATCAGTTACGGCCACAATTACCTTACGTGCCATTTCAATGCCACGTTGCTCTTCACATTGCTTGCGAAGCAAACGGAAGGCCAAAGCAGTTTCGGTAGTGGTGCCACTCTTTGAAATATTGATTACGCCAAACTTGCGTCCCTTCAAATATTCAGTAAGTTCATAAAGATAATCTTCGCCAATATTGTTACCAGCAAAGAGCATGATAGGATTTTTGCCATCATTAGTCAGCCATTCAAAGCTATTGCCCAATGCTTCAATAACAGCACGTGCGCCTAAATAGCTACCACCAATGCCTGCTACAACAATCGTATCACAATTTTCACGCAACACTTGTGCAGTAGCTTTCAAGTCTGCCAAGTGTTCTGGGGTTATACTTGATGCCAAATGCATCCAACCCAAAAAATCATTACCTGCACAAGTACATTCTTCAAGTGCTTTCTGTGCAGCCTTTACACGAGGTTCGAGTGCCTCTACGGCACCAGCAGCTACAAACTGTGTAGCTTTGCCTATTTCTAAGCTAATATTCTTGCTCATAATATATTATAAGTATGTGCTAGTTTGTTTCAGGGGACAAAGTTAGTGCAAGGTGAGAGAAGAGCAAAAAGAAAATCAAAAAATTTTCTTTTTGCTCTTCCGAACCGCAGCCTAACATTAAAAAAGGTTGAATAGTTGAGGAGTTGAAAAGTTTATAAGGATGTTCTATTAATTCTGAAATAATAGATTTACGCGTTGGCGGAATTAGTAAACAAGTTGACAAGTTAACGGGTTAACAGGTAAGTTTGCCAAGTTTTTTAAGTTTCCTGTCATTCTGCTTTAACATAATAAGTGGTGTAAAGCATACTTACTTGTTAACCTGTCAACTTGTTAACCCGTTAACCTGAAATTCCGCCAACGGGTTAGATTTAGTGATTCCGATGTGTCACTTACCTCAGAATGAACATAACGCTCCTATAAGACAAGCCTCGAAGGATTATCTACCAAAGTGGTAAAAGTCAGTCCACCTTTTCAATTGCTTTAAACAAACCATCACAGGCATCCTCCAGCAATTCTATCACCAATTCAAAATCAGACTCATCACCATAATAAGGATCAGGAACAGTAGCATATTCACTATGCGATTGTAAGTAGTCAGCCATTCGAACCACCTTTTGTTTCTGCAAGGCAGTAGTAGCCATTGAAGTAATGTCGCGATAGTTATCATTATCCATCACCACAATTGTATCAAAACGATCAAAATCAGTTCGACAAAATTGACGAGCCCTACTGTCAAAACAATATCCGTGTTCTGCTCCACACCTACGCATTCGGTTATCAGGCAATTGCCCTACGTGCCAACCTCCTATGCCCGCAGAATCGATGCTGTAGTCATCCTCTTTCTGCGCTTTGGCCACAATAGCCTTCATAATGCCTTCAGCTGCAGGAGAGCGACATATATTGCCCAAACATATAAATAGTATTGTATGCTTTCCTTTTTTCATTCCTTTTATTTCTTGAGTTTATTCAAAGTCAAATTTATCTCTGCGTAATAGATATCATCGCCTATTTCACGTCGGACTTCGCTCAAAGGTTGTTTTTTAGCTTCAGGGTGCTGCTCGTAATATGTCTTTATGCGACGATAATGTTCTGCATCTACCACCTGTTCAAAAGCTATTTTACCCGCATCAACCCAACGTTCTAAGTGCGACATAATGGTACCCACGTTCAAATCACGCATTTCAGCAATCTCCGATGCTGAACAATGTTCATCCTTAAAGAGTCGCAAAGTTGTGTCATATGTACTTTCTCCCTCACGGCTTACACTATTCACAACCGTTTCTGACTTTATGCGCCCCGCCTTTTTATCATCTAAGTATACACCTATGATGTCCAATATTTCATCCCCATACTTTTGCATACTCGTTTTACCAAAGTAGGGTATTTTTGAAAGTTTCTTAACATCATCAGGCACATAATTAGCTATTGACATCATAGCCTTAGTGTTAAGCACCACATAGGCTGACAAATGAAGTTCTTCAGCACGCTCTACGCGCCATTTTTTTAATCGATAATAGAGCTCTGCATTTTTCACTTCTGCAGGTACCGTATATTTAGGTTCCTCTGCATGGCTCTTACGTGAACGCGATGTGGCAGCCCCCGTTTTCTTATCATCCATTTCAAGCAACGACTTAGCTCGCTGATGCAAAAATTGGCTAACACTAAAACCTTCGTCCACCACATAAGCCAACAACTTTGAATGCATCAACACCAGCTCTAACACTTCAGTTCTTGACTTATTTAATTGCTTGCGCAGCTCTGCATTATCTATATCAAGCACCACCGAAGTAACAAGTTCATACAACTTCTGCAACTGATCATCAAAGTATACAGCCCCCTTCTTTATGCGTTCTTGCAGTAGAGCATCCTCTATGCTTCCGCCATTATTGGCCAATATTTGCTGATATTGTCCATGAAAGCGCCCCGCCACATTCACCACACTCAAGTCAAAAGCCTTTAATCCCTGTTCAAAGGTACGAATAGTTTCAGCATAAAAGCCAGACAATTTCATTTGCATTAAACGCGTGTAAGCAGCCAAGGCTATACGTTCCTTTTCAAAACTAAACAAATAGGTTAACAGGTTCACGCTATATGCTTGTCGCAACACGTTCAACTGGTCAACAGTCACCTCATGGTTACGCATTTCGTCATTAAAAGCGTCAATATTTTTGTCAGCAATAATTGCAGTAGGCGGTATGGGCGATGTAAGCACAATGCCCTCAAGCGTTTTGCAACGGCTCAATGCCACATAAGTTTGTCCGTGAGCAAATGACCTTGAAGCATCAATCATTACATGCTCAAACGTGAGTCCCTGACTTTTATGTATGGTTATTGCCCAAGCCAACTTCACGGGATATTGCGTAAATGTGCCCTCAACAATTTCCTTAATTTCTTTGGTATTCTCATCAAGGCCATATCGTGCATTTTGCCAAGCCTCGGGCTGAACATCAATCAATTTTAGGGGGTCATTGTTAGGTCGCACCTTAAAGCCCTTATCGTTCACTTCAACCACCTCACCTATCATGCCATTAAAGTATTGTTTGTCAGTATCATTCTTAACAAACATCACTTGTGCACCTTGCTTTATTACCAGTTGTGCATCTGTAGGGTACGACATTTCAGGAAACTTGCCTTTCACCTGAGCATTGAAAGTGAAAGGGGTAGTATTCAGCACTTCAAGCTCATGCGCATTTATTTCATGAGCTTGATAGTTATGTGTTACTAGGCGTATGTAGCCATCAGCTTTTGACGGAACAAACTGTGGTTTATATTGTTTATTTAATTGTTCAAGCACCGATGCTGAAGCATTGCCTTCGCGTACATCGTTGAGCAACGACAAAAAGTGGCTATCACCTTGCCTATAAACCTTTTCAAGTTCAACCGTTACATAATGAGTTTTTTTCAGCGCAATACTACTAAAGAAATAAGGCGTGTCATAATAAGAGCGCAACATCTCCCACTCTTCATCCTTAATAACGGGCGAGAGTTGTTGCAAATCACCTATCAATAGCAATTGCACTCCACCAAATGGACGCTGGTCATGCCTAAATTTGCGCAATGCCTCATCTACAGCATCCAGCAAATCGGCTCGTACCATACTGATTTCATCTATTACAAGTAAATCAATACTCTGTATGAGCTTTATCTTTTGCTTTGACATGGCAAAAGATCGCTTTTCAGCATAGTTCATTCCAGGAACGTGAGGCGTAAATGATAATTGAAAAAAAGAATGTATAGTTACTCCCTCGGCATTAATGGCTGCGATGCCTGTAGGAGCAAGCACAACCATGCGCTTAGGCAATTCTTTTCGCAACTGTCGCAAAAAGGTTGTTTTACCCGTACCCGCACGTCCTGTTAAGAATAAATGTGTATCAGTTGACTCTATTATTTTTAAAGCCAAATCTTTTTGGGGATTATCCACGTATACTACAATTTAAAAATTTATTGAGTTTGCTTGACTCAGCAAGCATTTTAAATAGGAGCTCATCGTTTGTAGGAATTCAATACAATTTTAAACACCTACTTATTACACCCCAAAGCACACTATCAAAAACAAGGGATGTTTAAGAGTGTACTTTGGGGTGTAAATATAATAATATCTTTTGAGTCTATAAAATCTATATAAAGCGTTTTTCTAAGTGCCCAATTATTTTGTCATTTTTCTAAAAAAGTTACGTCCAAAATCGCGATCGGCATTTATAGCTTTCACCAATTTTTTAGCTCCCAACCGCTTTTGCATCTGATCCATAAACTGCTTTTCTATGCGTTGCGACTTGGCATTGAGTGCAGCCATTTCCCTTAGCACACGTTGGCAGTCACGTTCATTCATATTTGTCCGAGCAGCCTGGCGCAAAGCATGCCCTTTCTGATGTTCTATACTCCGTTGCTTATCCTTCATTTCAAAGAACAATGGGAAGTAGACCTTGCTCTCTTCTGCAGTAAATCCAGCCGCACGCGACACAAAAGCCATCAAGTCGCGACGGAATTTTTCTGGTTTAAAATTACGCGGGCCTTTCTCGCCTTGACTTGCACACTGCGTCTTCAGCTCATTATTGGGATGGTTATTATCGGCCTGTAAACTGCAAGTTCCTCCCATCATAAATAGAAGAAAGCATACTATCATTTGTTTAATAATCATTTCCATATGCCCAATCTTTATTATCCGTAGTCATTATGTAATCATAAGCTTCATCATAGCCATCAGTTGGATGAGTTGTTGCGCCCTTAGCCACAAAGTGTTCACCTTGTTGCAAAGTATGGGTTGTTTCGGGTTTAAAATGCGCAAACAGTAAAAACAAGGCAGCCACACAAGCTGCACCTAACCATGGAATCCACCTAACAAAAGGCATTGAGTTATGAGCACGAGTTTCACTTTGCACTATTCTCTGCATCATATTTTGTGCAAAATCGGCAAAATATCCATCAGGGGTTATAAATGGATTATGCGACGAGGCACGTTGTGATAAATCTATATGGGTCATATTCTGTTATTATTTTTGAGTACACTTTATTAGATGCTTTCACTATGATAAAGTTTAATCATTTTCGACAAAATATTGTTCTATTTTTTTTACGGCTAAATGATAGGAGGCCTTCAAGGCACCCTCACTTGTTGAGAGCAAGCTACTCATTTCGCTATATTTCATCTCATCAAAGTACCTCAAGTTGAACACTATGCGCTGTTTGTCAGGCAAAGAGGCTATAGCCTTTTGCAATTTCAACTCTAAATCATCACCATCAAAATAAGCATCACTCTCAAGCGAGCGTGCACACCCCTCATTTACTTCGTCACTCAATCGTTCATCCGTATGTGTGCGCTGTAATAAGCTTAAACTCTCATTTAGCGCTATGCGATAGAGCCAAGTTGATATTTGGCAGTCACCCCTAAAATTATCGAGCGCCTGCCAAGCCTTCATAAACGTATTTTGTAATACATCATCAGCATCATCATGATATTGCACAATGCGCCTTATGTGTGCATAAAGTTGCGGAGTTAAGTCTTTCACCATTTCAGCAAAAGCCATCATCCGTGTTTTAGGATTTTGCAACAATTCTGTATTATATGTTGCCGCCATCTTTTATCTTTATAAAAATACCAACGCGTTGGCGAAATTAGTAAACAAGTTGACAAGTTAACGGGTTAACAAGTAAGTTTGCCCAGCTTTTTAAGTTTCCTATCATTCTGCTTTAACATAATAAGTGGTGTAAAGCATACTTACTTGTTAACCTGTCAACTTGTTAACCCGTTAACCTGAATTTCCGCCAACGGGTTACAACATAATTATTTTTATCATCCCCGTGTACACAACACCTGTTGTACACGGGGATTTTGTTTTTCTTTCCTTAAAGGTAGGGTGTTCAAAATCCGCATCAAAAGCGAGACCGCTTTTTGGGGGCTTATTCATTGCTATTGCTGTTCGGCGATACTCTAAAACGCACATTTAATGCTTTTGCCCTTTCAGGGCGCGACTGCTCCAACACGTGATACCCAGGGTGTCGCTACGCTTGCCCTGGGCTGAGTGCTCCATTGGGCCTTCAGCCCGCACTTGCACACACGCTTCTACTACACTTCTATATAACAAAGTTCAAATATCATCTTTGTTATTATCTCAACTTGTTTGCCATTTTGGCAAAGGGAACTGTCCGGTAAAAGTCTAAAGCACATTGTAATAATGCTTTTGCCCTTACAGGGCGCGACTGCTCCGACACGTGATACCCAGGGTGTCGCTACGCTTGCCCTGGGCTATGTGCTCCATTGGGCCTTCAGCCCGCACTTGCTAAAATCATAGTGCCCATTTCTATGCTCGTGGTAGAGAGGCTATGTTAGAACCAATGCACAGTCTCGTTGCTAATTACGGTATAGTAGAAGTGTATGTGCAAGTACGGGCTGAAGGCCCAATGGAGCACATAGCCCAGGGCAAGCGAAGCGACACCCTGGGTTTTCCGCATAGTAGAGTCTCCACGCCCTGTAAGGGCAAAAGCCTTCATCCTTAAACACATACGCCTCGTGGTATTCTACGCCGTATGTATATTTAGCTCAATGATTGTGCCATGTCTTAATGCTTTTGCCCTTTCAGGGCGTCATTACATTTCGTCATGTGAACCCAGGGTGTCGCTGCGCTTGCCCTGGGCTATGTGCTCCATTGGGCCTTCAGCCCGCCCTTGCTAAATCCGAAACTTCATAAAAATGGTATAAAAAAACATCATAATAGCACGCAAAGTACGACAAAGTATCATCACCATTTGCGCTTGTCGTACCTTTGCATAAGAAAAGCTGAGAACATTATGAATCGAACAAAACCCGAAGAAATCCCGAAACTATGAGCAGAGCAAAAGATGGCTTTTAGGCTACCCCCAGGCATAAGAAGTCTTGAAAAACAGGTTAACAGGTTAACGAGTTAACGGGTAAGTATGTTATGCACCACCTATTATGTCAAATTCGCTTTTGTTTTAAAACAGAGTTGACCTGCAACCTCCACCACTTTATCAAAAGAGTTTTGTAAAGTAGTACGTTCCTTTATATACGCGTTGGCGGAATTAGTAATCAAGTTGAAAAGTTAACGGGTTAACAAGTAAATTTGCCAGCTTATTAAGCTTTTCACCATTCAGAATTTAACACAATAGGTAATGTAAAACATACTTACTTGTTAACTTGTCAACTTGTTAACCCGTTAACCAAAAATTCCGCCAACGGGTTAAAACTCGCAACTTAAGTAAGATTTACCTAAGTTGCGAGTTTTGTTAATATGAAGAGTATGCCAAGGTTTTGGTACTCCCTCTTTCTTTTTTAAAAATCAATTTCTAAACCTAAACCAAACACATCGTTTGTACGATGGAAGTTTTCAGTACCACCTGATGGGTAATTTTGCAGTCCCGTTTGTATTGACTGCATAGCACCTAATTCTGTTCTGATTTCAGACAAACGAGCATTGTAAATAGCTTTCTGCTCTTCAGACAAGTTGGGCTGTGCCAAGGCTTGACTAATCTGTTGCATACCTGCTACTAACTGATTTGACATAGGTTCTAACATCTTGCCAAATGTACCCTTGATTTGATAAAAATCATCGTGCTTGCGCTCGTAGTGCTTGTAGAAGGTTTTAAAGTAAGCTATATTCAAAGCCACCTTTTTGCGCAATTGGAAACGGGCTCCTACGCCTAATGAATTAGAGTTGGTAACAAAACTCATGTCGCTAATAAATTTGCTATCCTTGCCTAAACCATAGTTAGTGGTTTGCCAACCCGCACTCAACATCCAACGTTTAGTTACATCTACTTCAACACCTGCCAACACTTCCCAACCACCATTGGTTAAGTAGTTGTTTTTATCTTCATGTTGGGTAGCTTGCTTGTCAAAGTAATAGTGGAAACCTGCATTTAAACGAACAGATGGCAACACCTCATAACGAGCACCTACAGCTAAAATAGCGGGAATGTCGGCTTTTACCTTCTTGCCATCATCATACTCGCTCAAACCACTGGTGTTGACACCTGCCTGGTTTTTAAGGCGTAGCTTCGTTTTAAATTCATAACGGGCAGCCAAGTTAACTTTACCCAACTTTAAGTCAGCACTCACAATGGGAGTAAAGCCCCAACCTGTTTGGTCGCAATTAAGTTCCTTATCGGTTACTAACGCGGCAAAATCAGACATGTTTTGACTTTCAAAGAATTTTGTGGCGGGAACACTACCTGCTGCCGTGTTGACATTAATATTACGCACATAACCATAATAGTTGCATTGTGCATAAACAACACGACCACCTACACTCACGTTCAAGTTGGGTAGTACTTTATAACCTACACCAAATTGACCACCAAAGTAATATTGGCGTCCCTGCATGTGAGTGTCCATGCTATAACCTGTAACAGCACCTGGAGCTATGGCACCTACCAATACAGGCAGCATAGCTACTTGGCTCTCAAAAGAGGGCAAGCCATCAGAGAACTTACATTTGCCACCACCACCTGTTATGCCAAAATGGAAAGATGCAAACCACTTTTCGCCAACACGGGCCAAGTCGAACGAAGGGATAACTGGAGCCTTAGCCTTTCCCTCAAAACTTTTATAACCATCAGTAGTATTGTGCACACCATTTACTTGCCCCAAGGCAAAGGGAGGAAAGTAGGCCTTATCGGTACGTGTTTGATAGGCACTCTGCAAGTCAAAGCCCAAATGCCAACCTGTTGACATAAAACCTAAACCTGCAGGGTTAGCATAAGCTCCATCAATAGCAATTACAGCATCACGTGCGGGATTGCGCAAAAAGCTTATGCTCTGATTCGTATTGGTTAAGTAGCCACCCGCTTGAGCCGATGTAGCAGCGCTCAAAGCAAGCGCGGCGATGAGGATTATCTTTCTCATTATTTTCCTTTTAATTGTTCTAAACGTCGGCAAAAATACAAAATATTTGCACAGTAGCAAAGAAAGTGAGCAATATTTTTTACATCAAATGACCTTTCGAAAGGTTTTTCTACATATTTGTTGTAACTTTGTCAACTGTTCTAAACAGTTATGGTTCACAGCCAAGTGTAACTGCCAAGGGAATAGTTAACAGGTTAACGCGTTGGCGGAATTAGTAAACAAGTTGACAAGTTAACGGGTTAACAGGT
>SAMEA3663105__coassemble_1071_pt1 | contig 10006 bp, 7 predicted proteins | sample SAMEA3663105__metabat2_low_PE_034 | metagenome-assembled genome bin SAMEA3663105 (sample SAMEA3663105) | pig gut metagenome | biome: pig gut; feature: pig-associated habitat; material: faeces | place: Denmark | collected 2012
ACTTGTTAACCTGTCAACTTGTTAACCCGTTAACCTGAAATTCCGCCAACGGGCTTTTGTTTATAGAGCGACACTATTTGCAATACCCCAAAGTGTTACTAAAATCCATACTATGTGGCATGAAGCATAACCGATAGTTTCCTCAACCACCTAAAAAGGGCAATATGGCTTAACAATCAGCCATTTCATAGGGCAAAATTACTAATTTTAGTTCAGCCTTCGAATTAGTTCAGCGTTTTTTCGTAACTTTGCAACTCAAAAAGCAAAAGCAATTAAGCGCAAATGAGCAAACCAAGCTTGTAACATAAAGCAAGCCAACTCATTGTTACTTAACGATTAACCACAATTGATATGAGCAAAATCATTGCTTTAGCCAACCAAAAAGGTGGCGTAGGCAAAACTACAACTTCAATGAATTTGGCAGCATCGCTCGCTACGCTCGAAAAGCGCGTGTTGCTAATTGATGCCGATTCGCAAGCAAATGCTTCGTCGGGTTTGGGCGTTGATTTGAGCAAAGTTGATTGCTCTATCTACGAATGCCTTATTAGCGGAGCCGATGTACACGAGGCTATCTACACCACCGACATTGACCGGCTTGACATCATCCCCTCCAACATCAACTTGGTGGGGGCTGAAGTTGAAATGCTCAACTTTGAGAGACGCGAGTATATATTGAAAAAACTCCTTCAAATGGTCGATAATGAGTATGACTACATACTCATTGACTGCTCACCTTCGTTGGGCCTTATCACCGTCAATGCTTTAACCGCAGCCCATTCAGTTATCATACCCGTGCAATGTGAATACTTTGCACTCGAAGGTATCTCGAAACTACTTAACACCATCAAGATAGTTAAGAAAAAACTAAACCCTGAACTTGAAATAGAGGGTTTCCTATTAACCATGTACGACAGCCGTTTACGCTTAGCTAATCAAATTTATGACGAAGTGAAACGCCACTTTCAAGAGTTGGTATTTAAAACAGTCATTCAGCGCAACGTCAAGCTGTCTGAAGCGCCCAGTCATGGTCTGCCTGCCATACTTTATGATGCTGACTCTACTGGAGCAAAAAATCACTTAGCATTGGCCAAAGAGATTATCAAAAAGAACGCTCATTAAAAAGCGTTTCGACCTACTTGAATAAAACCCCAAAGGCAACCCTTTTATTATCTATCGGCTAAAGAGTAAGCTACATGGCAAGCCACGCCATCTACTTTAACGAACTGACAGCAGCTCTGCCCCAACTAAATGCAGTTTACCCCTTGCCCCTACCCTACAACACGAAATAAAAATGGCTACTCATAAAAAGTTCCCGGCCTTAGGGCGCGGACTCGATGCACTCATCTCGACTGAAGAGGAGGTACACACCAGTGGATCTTCAAGCATCAACGAGGTGCCAGTGTTCAAAATAAAAGCCAATCCTAACCAGCCACGTCGTGAGTTTCAACCCGAAGCCCTACAAGAGTTGGCCGATAGCATTCGTCAAATTGGCATCATTCAGCCCATTACCCTACGGCTAATGGAGGATGGCACTTATCAAATCATTGCTGGCGAACGCCGTTGGCGTGCTGCACAAATGGCAGGACTAACAACCATTCCCGCCTACATTCGCACAGCCGACGATGAAAACATGATGCAAATGGCCTTGGTTGAAAACATTCAACGCGAGGACCTAAATGCCATTGAGATAGCCTTGGCTTACCAAAACCTCATTGAGCGATATAACCTAACACAAGACAAGCTGTCTGAAAAGGTAGGAAAAAATCGTGCCACCATAGCCAACTACCTACGTCTGCTCAAACTGCCAGCACAAGTGCAAGTAGCACTACAAAACAAAGAGGTGGACCAAGGACACGCTCGCGCTCTGCTCGGGCTTGACAAGCCTTCATTACAAGTGAAACTCTTCAACGAAATATGCGAAAAAGGCTATTCCGTGCGTCAAGTTGAAGAGATGGTGAAAGCACTCAATAATGGCGAGACACTTAAAAGTGGACGTCACACACTCAAAAACAAAGGTGCGAAACGATTGCCCGAAGAGTATAACGAGTTGCGCAACCGCTTGTCTGAACGATTCAGCACCAAGGTGCAAATGACTTGTTCACAACAAGGCAAAGGCAAAATTTCAATACCCTTTGCATCTGAAGAGGAGTTGGAACACATCATCACCTTGCTCGACAAAATTTAAGTAGCAATGCTACCCGTGGCTTTGCCTTAGCCCACCGCCCCTTTCGGCCACAATCACAACCCCAAGGCGCAAACGTTGAGAGCGATGAAGTCAAAGCCACACACCCACAAACATCTATGTAATGGTGGTGTGATGCACCTCCCCACCTTTTAACATAACAACACTGCAATATGAGTTTGCAACACATGGTCCGTGCATGGGTCATTACCCTTATAGGGTGCTTGTCAGCCATGCAAGCAAATGCTAAATATCACCTTAAAGTCGGAGTCTCACAACAGACTTCGGCTTTGCCCGTTTTAGCTACCGACGCCAGCCACCAGCAAACTTCGAGCCCTGTAACAGCTACCGACACCATAAAATCGTTTGAGCAAATGGTCAAGGAGTTGAAACAAGAAATGGCCAACGAGCAGAACACCCACGATGAGGTGTCCGACCCCGACTCCATCATTTCAACTCCCGTCGACACAGCTCGCCTGCGCCACATGACCGACTCGCTCACAGCCCAGCCACTGTCCACCAAAGCACAAAAGCCCCCCATGTTTGTGCCTAACCCCACAAAGGCATTATGGCTATCATTGGTGTTACCTGGCGCAGGACAAATATATAACCGCAAATACTGGAAGTTGCCCATCATCTACGGAGGCTTTATAGGCTGCGCCTACGCACTTACGTGGAACCAAATGATGTATCGCGACTACTCGCAAGCCTACCTCGACATTATGGACGATGACCCCAACACGAAGTCCTACCTCGACATGTTGCCGCCACGTTATGACATAACAGGACGCGAGGACCAATTCAAAGCCATATTCAAGCGCAAAAAGGACTTTTACCGACGCTATCGCGACTTGAGTGCCTTTTGTTTTGTAGGCGTTTACCTGCTTTCAGTTGTCGATGCTTATGTCGATGCCCAACTATCAGTGTTCGACATATCGCCCGACCTTAGCATGAAGGTAGAACCAGCCGTAATAGGCACTCCCAACATGATGGGGTCAAACAACCGTGCGGCCTACGGCGTAGGCTGTAGCCTAAGATTTTAAGTAATGGTAAAAAAATAACTTGAGCATTTTTTTTAAGTTAGTTAAGGCATAATTTGAGCATGTCTTTTTGCCGCTTTTGAAACCTTCACTCAGTCACATAGCCCGCTATGACCCCCTTCGGTTCCCCCGTTATCGGGGGACAGAAACCTTCGTTCAGGCTTCAAAATCGGCTAAAAATACATGCAAAAAAATGCTCAACTTATTCTTTTACCATTACTAAAAAAAGAATGCTCTAAAAACATCGCACATTTTTTTTATTTCTAAGGTTCCCCCAAAAACAAGAGATTACTATCAACTTTCTGAATGAAACGCATAAAAACTTTTATATTGGCACTGGCCGCCAGCATCTTTACCGCTACGGCTCAGACCGATGAAATTACAGTACACGACGATCAAAACGACCGTGACGAGGTGATTGACTTACCAGAGGGTATGTCAGTTAGTTGCGATTCGCTCATTAATGAGTGGATGGCCAAAAAGTATCTATACCCCGACACCACTTGCACCAACCCCGACTACAACCCCACCTTCACCACCGAAGAGTACCAAGAACGCTTGCGCCGACTACCCGTAGTAATGGAGATGCCCTATAACAGCGTAGTGCAAAAGTTCATTGACCAATATAGCGGACGCTTGCGCCGCACGGTGTCATACGCATTAGGAGCAGGCAACTTTTACATACCCATTTTTGAAGAGGCGCTCGACTACTATGGCTTGCCACTTGAGCTAAAGTATCTGCCCGTTATAGAGTCAGCACTTGAGCCTAAGGCCAAAAGCCCTGCAGGAGCCGTAGGCTTGTGGCAATTCATGTTAGCCACAGGCAAACGCTATGACTTAAAGGTGAATAGCCTTATCGATGAGCGTCAAGACCCCTACAAAAGTAGTTGGGCTGCAGCACGCTACCTGCGCGACCTTTACAAAATTTATCGCGACTGGAGCCTTGTAATTGCAGCTTACAATTGTGGCCCGGGCAATGTTAACAAAGCCATTCACCGTGCCAATGGTGTGCGCGATTACTGGACCATCTACCCCTACCTACCGAGCGAAACGCGCGGTTACGTGCCAGCCTTCATTGCTGCCAACTACATTATGAACTACTACTGCGAGCACAACATTTGTCCTATGAAGACAAAGTTGCCCGTCACCACCGACACGGTGACCATTACCCGCGACCTTCATATGCAGCAAGTAGCTGAACTCTGCAACATTGAGGTAGAAGCCATCAAGGCGCTCAATCCCCAATACCGCACACAGCTCATCCCAGGCTCATCAGGCCCCATGACCTTGTGCTTGCCCACCGAAACACTCAATGCTTTCATCGACTTAAAGGACTCTGTTTACAATTACAGAGCTGACGAGCTAATGACACGTCGCAGTAATGTGGAAGTAAATGACAAACTCGATAATCGTAGCGTGGCTGCTCGCCGTCGTGCCAGCCGTTCATCATCAGCCGATAACGAGTCAAGCACCACCACATCACACAGCAGCAGGTCAAGTTCACGCAGCAGTCGCTCTTCAAGCAGTAGGTCGTCAAAAACGAGCAAAAGGGGACGAAACAGCAAAAGCAGCAGAAAGGAGAGCTCAAAATCGGCCACCGTGCGCAGCGGTGACACACTCATCGACATTGCTCGACGCAACGGCACTACCGTTGAAAAGCTCAAAAAGAAGAACAAAATTAAGGGCAGCATGATTAAACCTGGCCAAAAGCTAAAGGTAAGATAGCCCACCCTTTTTCAGTCAGAAAGAATTTAGGGTGGTTCTAATAACTCTGATAAGTTGATTTGTACCCTATCAGAATTATTAGAACCACCCTTTACTAATTCCGCCAACGCGTTAATCCACATAAGGGTAGTGCTGAATTTTTAGAACCACCCATCATTAACCCCTGCCCCATCACATGCGCACCACCCAACATTTTATATTCACACTCATTGCCATGTGTTTACTACTCACCTCATGCAACGACAGCATAACCGATGAGTACGCACACGAGCGCGCCTTTTTGAAGTTTGCCCCCGTAACAGGTGTCATACCCCTCTACAATGCTCTGAACAACACAGGCATGTTCTGCACCATCAGTTTAGGCACCAGCACGTTTAACTTTCGTGGGTCGGATGGTAAAACAGCCACCTACCCCTATTCAGCCGAAATTAAAGCCTATGGGCAACCCGAGTTTGTAGCAGGACTGGTAGTAGGACGTTCCTCACTGCCCAACATGAACATGCAATACCCCATTGTTGCCTACGACCTTGTGTGTCCCAACTGTTATGAGCAGTCGCTCATTATGCGTTCACTCACATTAAAGGGCGAAGAGTTGAGTTGCTCACGTTGCCACCGCGTTTACGACCTTACCCAGCAAGGCATCATTAAATCGGGCGAGGCGGGCAAGTCATTGTATCGTTACCGCACAGCCACCTATCGTTCCGACATAAGCGGTGGACTGCTCATCGTACTAAACTAAGAAGGAGGAGAGAGAGGGTAAGGGGAAGGCAATATGATTAATAACGCGTTGGCGGAATTAGTAAACAAGTTGACAAGTTAACGGATTAACAGGTAAGTTTGCCAAGCTTTTTAAGTTTCCTGTCATTCTGCTTTAACATAATAAGTTGTGTAAAGCATACTTACTTGTTAACCTGTCAACTTGTTAACCCGTTAACTTGAAATTCCGCCAACGGGTATATAAACTAATTTTAAACACCTACTTACCTACTTAGGAACGTTTCAGTTTCTCAACCCCCCCCTTTACCCATACGTGCAACGCATACCCAAACATGGTGATTTTACCCCCTATCAAGCGAAGCCATGGTGCAAATGCCCTTGTTTTTTCGTACATTTGCATCAGAATAAAGAATAACAAACAGTATGACCCACGTACAGCAAAGATCAACCATCCGGTTAGAGAACTCGTTGGCTGAAATTTCAAAGTTTGAAGTTGAAGGCGGCGTTACGGAATATCACGTAATGATTCACGCCACCCGTCCTGAACAAACCTTTAATGAGCAGCTTGATGCTGTTCTCAACACTTATTATAATTTACTTGAGACAGAGTTAAATGGCGCATCATCCGTCATTAAACGTTACTTTTTGAGCGATGCCGCTAATCAATACGAACCCTTGTTGGCTGCCGTGCCCGAGGCTCCCGCTTGCGCATGTTCAGTAGTAGAACAAGCTCCGCTCAATGGGACCAAAATAGCCCTTTGGGCTTACTTGCAAACACAAATTGGTGCAGGCACCTTTGTCAACGGACTTTACAAAGTGCAACATGGCGCCTATACCCACTTGTGGGGAGCAACCGACATTAGCCATGCTCCCACATCTGAGGCACAAACAAGCCTTCTGCTCAAGGACTACACCATGCAACTCATGAGCAACGGTGGACGTTTGGCCGACAACTGCATACGCACTTGGTTCTTTGTGCAAAATGTCGACGTCAATTATGCAGGGGTGGTAAAAGCACGCAACGAAGAGTTCTACACACAAGACCTTACGAGCAAAACCCACTTCATATCGAGCACTGGCATCAATGGCCGCAATGCCGACCCCAACGTGCTGGTACAACTCGACACCTATGCCGTGTTGGGCCTCGACCCCAAGGAGCAAATTCACTTTCTTTATGCCCCCACTCACCTCAACCCCACCTACGAATATGGTGTAAGCTTTGAGCGTGGCACACGTGTTGACTATGGCGACCGTCGTCAAGTGTTCATTTCGGGCACAGCCAGCATCGACAACAAAGGCAATGTAGTGTACCCTGGCAACATACGCAAACAAACGGAGCGCATGTGGGAAAACGTCGAAGCACTGCTCACCGAGGCAGAATGTGGATTTGAGGACGTAGGTCAAATGATTGTTTACCTACGCGACACAGCCGACTATGCCGTAGTTAACCACATGTTTGAAGAGCGTTTCCCTGGTGTACCTAAAGTCATTGTTCACGCTCCTGTATGCCGTCCAGGTTGGTTAATTGAAATGGAATGCATGGCCACTAAAGCTGTACAGAACGAAACTTTTGAAAAATTTTAAAGCGAATACATTGACGGAATTTGCTAACAAGTCAACCCGTCAACCCATTAACCCGTTACCCCGTTAACCCGTCAACCCGTCAACCCGTCAACTCGTTAACCAGTCAACTCGTCAACCCGTTAACCCGTTAACCCGTCAACCCATTAACCCGTCAACCCGTTAACCCGTTAACCAGTCAACCCGTCAACCCGTTAACCCGTCAACCCGTCAACCCGTCAACCCGTCAACCAGTCAACCCGTTAACCAAGAATTCCGCCAAAGAGTTATGAAGAGGGCGAGCCAAGCACCAAGGCTCGCTCTCTAATCATTTCAACACCCACTTCATCCAATCCTATTGCATAAGAGAAGAAAAAAAGAAATGAAACAGACGCCATTACATAAAAAAGCCAAAGCCTTCACCTTATTACTCACCACCCTCATGGTGTTACTGCTTGCTGCCGCCACCTTGGTCGAGAGCCATTGGGGGAGCCAGTTTGCAGCCGATCACATTTACCAAGCCCCCTGGTTCTGTGCCCTATGGGGCATGTTGGTGGTGCTATGCGTAGCCAGCATCGTTAAGTACCAATTGTGGCATCGATTTTCAGTAATGATGCTCCACGTTTCGTTCATTGTCATATTAGCGGGTGCCTTCACCACCTACATCAGTTCACACAAAGGTGTTGTGCACCTGGTGCCAGGAGTACCCACCCACCAGTTTATGAGTGAGGACATGAAAGAGCACTATCCGCTGCCTTTCAGCCTCACGCTCGATAGCTTTAGTGTTGTCACCTACCCTGGCACTGAAGCCGCAGCCGACTACGTAAGCGCTGTTAGCCTCACCGACGATGATAGCGACCAAGTACACTCAGCACAAATATCAATGAACCGCATACTCAACCACAAAGGCTACCGCCTCTACCAATCATCCTATGACGAGACAGGAGGCAGTTGGCTCAGCGTCAACTACGACCCCTTTGGCACAGGCCTTACCTACGTGGGCTACTTGCTTTTAGCCCTCTCCATGGTTATGGTAGTGGCCGACCGCCACGAAACCTTTCGTCGTCTTTTACATCACCCCTTGTTGCGCAAGGGTGCCCTTGTTGTAGCCCTGTGGGTCGGTGCCTTAGGTGCTGCACAAGCTGGCCGTCAACTACCCGCCTTTAATCGTGCCAAGGCCGACTCTTTGGCCACATGCCAAGTCATTTACAACGACCGCGTAGCCCCCTTCAACACCCTTGCACGCGACTTTGTGCTCAAACTTTACGGCCGTGACCACTACCATGGCCTCACCCCCGAACAAGTCATCAGCGGTTGGCTGTTGCGCCCTGAAGTGTGGCAACATGAACCCATGATACAGGTTAAGAATGCCGAACTGCGCCAACTGCTACACCTTGAGGGAAAATATGCCCGACTCACCGACTTTTTCAACAACAAGGGCGAGTACCTGCTACAACGCTACTGGAAGGGTGGCGACAACCCCCACTTCACGCCCAACAACCCCTTGCAAAAGGCCATTGCCGACACCGACGAAAAAGTAGGTCTCATCATGATGTTGCAAAAGGGCACCCTCATACACCCACTGCCCACCGATGGCAGTGTACAACCCCTTTCAAATGGCCGTGTTCAAGCCGAGTTGCTTTACAACCGTGTACCCTTTGCCAAAGTGCTATTTATGCTCAGCCTTGGCTTTGGGCTGTTTGCCTTTGGCCTATTCATTTACCGCAGCCTACGCCATCAAGAGCCTGGCCGCACAGAGCATTGGGTACTCCCCATTGTGCTCTACACCATCACACTAACAGCCGCCTTTGCCTTTGTTTTGCGATGGTACGTAGCAGGCCATGTGCCCATGAGCAATGGTTTTGAAACCATGCAGTTCATGGCCTTAGCCACACTCATGGCAGCCAGTGCCTTGCACCGCCGATTTAGTGTAATGTTCCCCTTCGGACTCGTTTTAGCAGGTTTTGCCCTTTTGGTATCCTTCATGGGCCAAAGCAATCCACAAGTAACTAACCTCATGCCCGTGTTAGCCTCACCGTGGCTCAGTCTGCACGTGTCAGTGGTCATGATGGGCTACACGCTATTGGCCTTTTTGCTATGCACAGGCATTGTGGGCCTATGCGTTCCACAGCAAGCTGAACGCATGATGCTGTTGGGACAATTGTTGCTCTATCCTGCTGTGTTTTTGTTAGGCATTGGCATCTTTTTGGGAGCTGTGTGGGCCAACCAATCATGGGGAACCTACTGGGGATGGGACCCCAAAGAGACTTGGGCACTTATCACCTTCATGGTGTATGCCACAGCCTTCCACACCCACTCACTGCCTTGGTTGCGCAAGCCACGCCACTTTCACTGGTTCTGTGTGCTGGCTTTTCTCACTGTACTCATGACCTACTTTGGCGTAAACTTTGTGTTAGGCGGCATGCACTCTTACGCATAAATCCTCACCCTTGCCCCTTAATGTCACAAGGCTAACTTGCCTACATAGTCGCATGTGACTTTTGGGGGCGGGCTAACGTTCCGTTGCCCATATCAAAGCCCCCATGCACCTTGGCATGTTTGCTGTGTTGTAGAAGCACGTCCCCTCACCATGCAATCCTCGACTCTGCACTTGGGGCAAGTTGAAACACCATTCGCATTAGCACTGAACGGAATTTTGGCATTAACATATTTTTATGTTATATATTTTCACAGTTTTCCTTTGTTACTCCTAAGCATCTCCCATCATTTCCGTATCGGTCCCGTATCAATCCCGTATTGTTTCCGTATTGTTTCCGTATTC
>SAMEA3663105__coassemble_1106_pt1 | contig 9787 bp, 6 predicted proteins | sample SAMEA3663105__metabat2_low_PE_034 | metagenome-assembled genome bin SAMEA3663105 (sample SAMEA3663105) | pig gut metagenome | biome: pig gut; feature: pig-associated habitat; material: faeces | place: Denmark | collected 2012
AACATAATAAGTGGTGTAAAGCATACTTACTTGTTAACCTGTCAACTTGTTAACACGTTAACCTGAAATTCCGCCAACGGGTATGTTTTAGGCTCCTGCCTAAACATTCAATACTACGTGTTGGCGGAATTAGTAAACAGGTTGGCGGTTAACGGGTTAACTGGGTAATGGGTAAGTTTGTATAGTTTTTTAACTTCTTATCATCCTGCCTTTAACATAATAAGTGGTGTATTATAGCTTACTTACCCGTTAACCTGTTAATAGGTTCAATACTTTTAGCTGCAATCAAGAACCCAAAGGTATTCTTAATGTTTTAGGGGTGTTTTTATAAATTAGCTCAAACCTATTTATAAAAACACCCCAATGTGGTTACTCTGAGATTTGCTTTTCAAACAAATCATCAATTATGCCATCGGCAAGACCTATTACGGGTACATGAATATACTCAGCATGCACAAGGTTAGCAATGCGTAAAAATATTTCGGCAGCTGGTACTATAACATCAGCTCTATCCTCCTTTAAGTTGTATTGCTCTATACGTTCCTCCACCGTCAAAGTATTCAGTTGGTTATAAACCGCACGTACTGAACTAATTGGCATGCGCTGCTTCAAGGGGTTCTTGACTGATGCCATGCGATATATCTTGTTAATGTTTCCGCCCGAACCGATGATGTTGATATGACTGGCTAAGGGAGACATTTTTTCAAGGTCCTCTTGCATACGCAGCCATTCATCATCACGCACCTTGCCAGTGAGCAAACGCACCGTTCCGATGTTGTATGACACAGAACTATGCAATTCTCCATCGGTTAAGAAATTTATTTCGGTTGAACCACCTCCAACGATACGCCCCTTTCCGATCGGCCATGCACTCTAAATGGTTACTGTAGATAATACGTGCCTCTTCAGCTCCTCCTATTATTTCAATATTGATGCCCGTGTCACGACTTATGTGCCGTATTATTTCAGCTCCATTTTTAGCATCGCGCATGGCTGATGTAGCACAAGCTCTATAGGCACACACATCATATATTTTCATTAACTGCCGATAAGCCTTCATGAGTCTATGCAACTTGCGTGCTTTACGTTCTGACAATTCACCATCTTTAAAAATGTCGAATCCTAAGCGCAAAGGCACACGCAACAACATAATCTTTTTAAATTGGTGTTTGTCCTTCGACTCACTATTAATGCTCTTTATTAACAAGCGCACCGCATTAGACCCTATATCAATAGCGGCATAATTCATTCTTGACATTTATTACTTTCCTCCTCTGTTTTATAATGTTCATAAAGAGCCTCTTGCGATCTAAATGCAGGCTCATTGGCTTTTGTAGTCCAAGGGTCGTTACGTCCCGTTCCATCCACCACGCGTCCTTGCGATCTGTCACGCAGGGCATAATCGATAACTGTAGCCAAATCGCGTTTTATGTTGGGCGAATATACGGGTGTTACTACTTCAACGCGATTGTTTAAGTTACGTGGCATCCAATCAGCCGAACCTATAAACATTTTGTCTTCACCTGCTGCACAGAACTGAAAGATGCGTGCGTGTTCCAAATAGCGATCAATAATGCCCACAATGCGTATGGTGTCGCTTTTGCCCGGAATGCCTGTTACCAAAGAGCAATTGCCTCGCACAACTAAATCAATAGGCACCCCATTAGCCGATGCTTCATAAAGTTTCTTCACCATTACGGGGTCAGTAATATGATTTATTTTTATGCGTATATAAGCAGGTTTGCCCGTATTATGATTTTTTATTTCGTCATTAATAAGACGAATAAATTTGTTGCGCATTTCATTAGGCGAAACAAGCAACTCACGATACTTTACAGGCAGATAAGGATGCTCTATAAAATTGAACACTTGACGCACATCGCGCACAATGTTTTTGTTAGCTGTCATGAGCATGTAGTCGGTGTAGCAACGAGCATTTCCTTCATGAAAGTTACCCGTACTTATCACACATATATCGGCTCCCTTACGCATACCTATGTGCGTTATTTTAGAGTGAACCTTCAAACCTTCAACGCCAAAAATAACGTGTATGCCCACCTCTTGCATTTTCTTTGACCAACTAATGTTTGAGGCTTCATCAAATCGTGCCAACAATTCTATTACCACAATTACCTGCTTACCATTTTGTGCCGCATTAATGAGTGCCTTTACTACCTTCGAATCATGTGCCAAACGGTAAAGCGTTGTTTGAATGCTCTTTACCTCTTTATGCACAGCCGCCTCTTGCAACAAACGTATGTATGAGGCAAAATCATGATAAGGCACATGTATGAACCTATCTTGCTTGCGCACCGACTCAAGCAACGAAGCTTCACCCATTAACTCGTGTTTCAAAATAGGCATCCATGTAGGGTACTTCAAATCCTTACGTCCACAATCGGGAAAACTCATTAGGTCGCGATGATTCTGATAACGTCCCGCAGCCAAAATGGTGTCAAGTTTATCAACATGTAACTTTCCTAACACGCGTTTCAACACATCACGTGGCATAGTGGCATCGTATATCACACGCATGGTCTGCCCACGCTTACGACTCTTTATGCCTTTTGATATCTTTTGCATTAAGCCCGTACGTAGGTCGTTATCAATTTCCATTTCAGCATCCATTGTAAACTTAAAGGCATATGCTTCAAACACATTATAATTAAGGCCAGCAAATATTAAAGGCAGCGAGCAACGCACCACATCATCAATGTACATTATGTAGCTTTTGCCTTCACGATCGGGCAACTGCACAAAACGTCCTACAATGTTGACTGGCAATTGTAGCAAAGCGTATTCTGGATGTGACTTGTCATTCTCACGTCGCATTTTAACAGCCACATAGATGCTATTATCGGGTTCGTTGTTCAAATCCTTCAATGCTGAAAACCAAACGGGAGCTATATAGCCATCTAACTGCTTATAATAAAAATTGCGTACAAATTCACGCTGTTCTTCATCTATCTCGGCATCATTTACTAAACAAATATTTTCGTTGCGTAATTCGTCCGTTACTTGATGAATGGCGTTTTCATACTCTTTTGAGTACTGCGCATTCAGTTTATTGATAACCTTTAAGGTATCAATTGCGTCATGTCGTTCATCACGTGTTTCTCTGTCATCACACTCTGCAATGCGATTTAGCAACGCTACACGCACCTGGAAGAACTCGTCTAAGTTATTAGAGTAAATGCCCAAAAAACTCAAACGTTCTAACAAAGGCACTTGAGGCTTATTAGCCTCTTGCAATATGCGACGATTAAAGTACATCCAACTCACATCACGTGGTACGTAATCCTTATACACAATCTCTTTTTTCTTGGTCATAACATTTATTACTTTTTTCAGCAGCAAAGGTACAGGTCGCGTGTTGCAATGATGTTACGCACGCATTACAAATGTGTGAAGGCTTTTTCATCTTTAAGCAGGTAAGTAGGTGTTCAAACTTATTAGTACCTATTTATCTTTCTTTTACCAAAAGGTAACAAGTATATAAAATACACTTACTTAACTATCCGATTCATAAGTAAGTAGGTGTTCAAAAACAAGAGCATCAAACTTTCCCCATAGTCAATATAATCAAGTAAGCAAGCCTAACTTATTATTATTCTCTTTGCTATCTTCTCATAAAAAAAAGGCTGCGGATTATATGACAACCATAACCCAACAGCCATTTTTTATTTATCTTCTATATTGTCCCATCCATTTACTTAGTAATCGGTATTTTCAGGGTCAAAATTTGTCCAACCATTCATCCAATTAGTGGTTGAAGAGAAGGCACCAACATAACTAACCTTATCAAGCCATGTGCTATTAACCCCTTCAAACGAAGCAGCATTCAGCAACGGACTGGCAGCTGTTGGCATAAAGTCGACATTCAAACCCGAGAAGATTGATTTGCCTGTGAGCAGCATCTCAGCCATTGTGCTAACATGGTTGCCTAACTGCGACTTAAAGAATGTAGTTGAAAAAGACTGTTGCGACTCATCAACTACCGCTTTCTTTTCAACATAGTTTACACGTACATCACGATATTCCTTATTAGCATCTGAACCTATAACTCCCATATTTGCAAACCAGATGTTTTGCAAACGAATGTTACCTTGTTGTGCTTGCTCGCGTGTATCGCCCTTTTCGCTATCAATTATCAAACCAATAGGCCAGCCAATGGCTACAGAGTTGACACAATTTAATCGTGAGCCGCGACGTATTTGCATAGCAGCTTGAAACTTACCTAAGCCCGAACCATTATTGGGGTTGTAATTACCACCAGTAATATAGTCGGCATCATTCACAAAGTTAACATCTGCCTGACGTGGTCCCACAAAGGTCATGTTACTGAATATGGCCGATGTTATAGGTGAAGCCGTTGAGCCACTTGCGTCATTATCGCTTTCAAACCCATTACTTTGGCTCTTATCAGCAATGCGAGGGTCACGTACTGACAAGCCATACTGCACATGACCTGAGAAGCCATTATCTGTATCGAAGTCATCATCCCAGCCATTAAAGGCTATAAGATTTTTGCAATTCACTGTTCCACCAAACCATTCAAATGAATCATCATTTGAATAGCTCACTTGTACGTGGTCAATCTTAGTGCCATCACCAACCGACCCCAAAGTTACACCATTTATTTCTTGGTCGGTAGCAAACGGATATCCAGCAAATTCAACACGCACATAGCTTAACACGCCCGAATTGTCGTGAACATCATTTCCGCCATGTTTTGCACGGGGGCCACCTTCAATTTGTGCTTCTCCCGCATTGTGAGGAGCCTGTCCGCAAAGAATCACACCACCCCAATCGCCAGGTTTGCGCTGTCCCTTAGGCTGTGCTGAAGTAAATACAATAGGAGCTTCGGCCGTTCCTTGTGCAATTAATTTACCACCCCGTTCTGCTATAATGGTTGCCTTCGTTTGCTTATCACCCTTAATAATAGTGCCAGGCTCGATGGTCAATTCTGCTCCATTTGCAATATAAACCCATCCTTTCAGCACATAGGTGCCTCGTTTAAGTGTTTGCTTACCTGTAAACACAAATTCCTTATCACCATTGCCAATTTGATTGCCATCAAAAAGCAAATTGTCAGCGGCCCTAAGACCACCATTTGTTGACCAATGGCGGGTGTCAGTTTCAGGGTTTTCAGGAGTGTTGTTGTCGCTGCACGAAGTTAATGACGCAGCAAGGGCGAAAGTGGTCAAAGCTGCAAACGCGATGACGTGAATTGATTTTTTTCGCATGACTTGGTTTAATAAGTTTTTTAAGTAGGGCGTTACCTGTTGCTTATCTGTTTGTTGATGACTGAATAGTTTTTGCCTTCAGCTCTTCTCAGTCGTCAAACCACGTTTAAGAACTTTGATTGCCCTTATTTGTTTTCACGCTGCAAAATTCGGCTCTACTTATTACAATGCTGTTGCAGCATGGTAAAATTTATGATAAGCTACATTTTTTCCATGTTAGTACAACACGAATAATCTGTTGAACTGGCCTATATCTTTAATACGATATACCCGTTGGCGGAAAATCAGGTTAACGGGTAAACAAGTTGACAGGTTAACAAGTAAGTATGCTTTACACCGCTTATTATGTTAAAGTCAGAATGACAAGAAACTTAAAAAGCTTGGCAAACTTACCCGTTAACCCGTTAACTTGTCAACTTGTTTACTAATTCCGCCAACGCGTACGATATGTTAAGATTCATATTAAAGTTCATGAATATCAATACTATTTCAAACACCCATCATCTCTGTACACAATATCTTAATAACAAAGAAACAATAACGTCACACAAAAACGTGAATTTTGCAACCGACATAAAAACCATACAAGCTATTTATGAAGATTTTTAGACGAGTTCTTTTACTATCGGTTATGAGTGCGCCAGCCTTTACCACATGGGCGGATGATTTCAAAGGGCGCATTGTTGATGCAAGAACAGGAGAGGCACTAATTGGAGCAACCCTTCAAATTATGCCAACCCACCAAACCGCCACAAGCGACAACGATGGTGTGTTTAAGTTCAATCATCTTGCAGCTCGTAATTACACTCTTTCGGTGTCGTACATAGGCTACCAACGAAGTACCATCACCATCAATCCCTCAAAATTAGATAGCATGGTTGTAATTAAACTCAACGAGAATGAAAACGTGTTGGGCGTTGCAACTATCACAGCACAAGTTAAACGAAACACCGAGAACTCTCAAGTTGCTGCGCAACATCAAAGTTTGTTAGTGCAAAATGGCATTTCATCACAACAAATAACCAAGACTCAAGATAAAGATGCCTCTGAAGTTATCAAGCGCGTGCCTGGCATTTCAATTATCGACCAAAAGTTTGTGATGATACGTGGGCTTTCACAACGTTACAACAACGTTTGGATTAATGGTGCCGCTGTGCCATCAAGTGAACCCGACTCTCGCGCATTTTCATTCGACATAATTCCCTCTTCACAAGTTGACAACATGCAAATTATCAAATCGCCTGCTCCTCAATATCCAGCAGACTTTTCAGGTGGTTTTATTTTGATTGACACCAAGGATGTGCCTAACACCAATAGTACCAGCATTTCAGTAGGAGGAAGCTTAAATGACCAAACACACTTTCGTTCATTTTACTCTTCAAAAGGTAGTAATACTGATTTTTGTGGTTTCGATAATGGAATGCGTTCTTTGAAGGGGGGGCTGAATACCGACTTACAGCTTACGCCAGGTGGTAAAGGTATAGACCTACTTAATAATGGTTTCAATAATGATTGGACAATCAAAAAGCACCATACACTACCCGACCTCAATTTTGCTGCCAACATCAACCGAGCACACACTTATGAAAGTGGTAATTTGCTGGCCTTATTAGCAGCACTAAATTATAGCAACACACATCGCACCTATGCCAACATGGAAAATGCTTTTTTTGGTGCCTACGATCTTACACACGATGAGAGCGTCTACTTACATCGTTATACAGACAATCAATATAGTAACCATGTTCGATTAGGAGCGATGCTCAACCTTACGTTTGTGCCAGCTAAAGGAGGAGGACTTTATGAATGGAAGAATATTTTCAACCAACTGGGAACCAACCGCTTCACTTCACGTCAAGGTACCGACGCACAAAGCAACACTATTAAAGAAGCTGAATACTTTTATTCGAGCAGAACTACCTACAACACTCAAGTGGTAGGTAAACACATTTGGGATAGTAGCCGATTCGATTGGAATGCAGGCTATGCTTACGCTAATCGTCACTTGCCCGACCGCAGACGTTATTCACTTGATGACCAATTAGAACAAGGTAAGATAGGACTTACCACAGGCAACAATATTTCACGTGAATTTACGCAACTCGATGAGCACATTGCGTCTGTTGGCATGAACTATAAAAAAGACTTTGAGCAGAAGGGTAATTTCACACCACAACTTCTTGCAGGCCTCTACTCCGAATATCGTACACGTAATTATAATACACGTAGTTTTATTTACGCATGGGACCCGTTAAGTCAAAATCTCCCCACAGGGTTTCGCTACCTTGATTTGCCTACACAACTGCTTCAAGCTACTAACTATGGCGACACCGGACTCTATTTGCTTGATGACACAAAACTCACTAATAATTATAGCGGACACCATCTTGTTAGCGCAGCTTATGCTGCTACTAACCTGAGCTTAGGTGCACTTAATGTTTACGCGGGATTACGTGTAGAGCATTCGCACATGGCATTAAAGAGCAACTTAAGCGACTTTGAACATCGTACAAGCACACGTAACTACACTGCCACCGATTTATTTCCTTCAGTTAACACCACTTATAAATTGAATGGGCAACACCAAGTTCGTTTGTCATATGGTCGTTCTATCAATCGTCCTGAGTTCCGCGAAATAAGCACCTCGGTCTTTTATGATTTTGATTTAGCAAGTGATGTTCAAGGCAACACCGAACTGAAAGCATGCCATATTGCCAACATTGATTTGCGCTATGAATGGTATCCCGCACAAGGCGACCAAATTTCACTTGCAGGCTTTTACAAGCATTTCAATGATCCCATAGAATGGAGCTACACCGTAACTGGCGGAACAAATGTTTGCTATTCGTTTGTCAACGCTCAAAAGTCACATAGCCTTGGCTTAGAATTAGATATTCGCAAAAGTCTTGATTTCATTGGATTAAACCACTTTACACTCGTTTTCAATGGTTCTGTCATCAAGAGCCTTGTCAAGTTCAACAAAAAGTCACGACAAGCTAACCGCCCTATGCAAGGACAATCGCCTTATCTTATCAACTTGGGACTATTCTATAGTAATAAGCAATGGAATGCTTCACTACAATATAATCGCATCGGTAAACGCTTGATTGGTGTTGGGCGTAATCTAGGCTCTACAGGTGACCAAATGGTAAATATTCCTGACTCATATGAAATGCCACGTAATGCTATTGATCTTTCAGCATCCGTTGTTCTCGGGCATTTTGACATCAAACTCGGCATTCGCGACATTTTAGCTGAAAAAATCTGCTTTAAACAATTCAATGAAGTTCAACTAACAGATGGTACCAATAAAAAAGTTGAAGAGATAACGCGACGCTACCATTCAGGACGTGACATGAACCTTACCATCAGTTATCATTTTTAAGCAAAACATACATTTTCAGAAAGCCTTGTAAATGGGTGTGTTTATGAAGAATACTTTCATGAACACACCTTTTGCGCATTTTTATGCCCTATAAGTATAAAGTAAACTAACTTTTATATAATAAAGCACAAAAAGGTAGCATTGTATTACATTTTTTCGGACATTTGCCCTATCAAGAGTTTTTCTTGAATAAAACATTTAACTCTACTTATTGTCCTATGAAACACCTACTTCCACAACTGCCCTATGCGCTTGACGAACTTGCTCCACGCATGAGCCTTGACACCATGAACTTTCACTATGGCAAGCATCTTCAAACTTATCTTGACAATGTAAACCATTTGGTTGATAACACACCATTTACCGAAATGCCTTTAAAGGATATCATTCAGAAGGCTACAGGCCCACTATTTAATAATGCTGCACAAGCTTACAACCATATTCTCTTTTTCAAGCAACTTACCCCTCACCCTACTCATATGAGTGCTCAACTTACACAGCAGTTAGCAGCACGCTTTGGTAGTGTTGATGCCTTTAAGGAGGCTTTTATGCAAATGGCCATAAGTTTGTTTGGTTCTGGTTGGGTTTGGTTGGCAAGTGACACTCAACATGTGCTTCAACTTGTAGCTGAGCCTAATGCTGGCAATCCTCTCACCCAAGGTATGCGCCCGCTTATGTGTATTGATGTGTGGGAACACGCTTATTACCTTGATTACCAAAATAGACGTGCCGATTATGTTAAGAACTTTTGGTCGCTCATCAATTGGGAACGTGTCGAAAGCCGCATTCAAAATGATTGCTTGCTTTATTATTAAATGTGTGAAAGTCGCTCGCCTTGCACTGCTCTGCTTCGCCAAGATAGGCTGCGGCTCGGTAATAAAAATGAAAGTCATGCGGCTTTCATTTTGTATTGCGCTCGCCTTGCACTGCTCTGCTTCGCCAAGATAGGCTGCGGCTCGGCAATAAAAATGAAAGTCATGCGACTTTCATTTTGTATTGCGCTCGCCTTGCACTACTCTGCTTCGCCAAGATAGGCTGCGGCTCGGCAATAAAAATGAAAGTCATGCGACTTTCATTTTGTATTGCGCTCGCCTTGCACTACTCTGCTTCGCCAAGATAGGCTGCGGCTCGGCAATAAAAATGAAAGTCATGCGAC
>SAMEA3663105__coassemble_1115_pt1 | contig 9743 bp, 8 predicted proteins | sample SAMEA3663105__metabat2_low_PE_034 | metagenome-assembled genome bin SAMEA3663105 (sample SAMEA3663105) | pig gut metagenome | biome: pig gut; feature: pig-associated habitat; material: faeces | place: Denmark | collected 2012
GTTAACCTGTTACCTCGTTAACTAAAATACCCGTTAACTTGTTAACCTGTTACCTCGTTAACTAAAATACCCGTTGACTTGTTAACCCGTTACCCCGTTAACTAAAATACCCGTTAACTCGTTAACTAAAATACCCGTTAACTTGTTAACCTGTTACCTCGTTAACTAAAATACCCGTTAACTTGTTAACCTGTTACCTCGTTAACTAAAATACCCGTTGACTTGTTAACCTGTTACCCCGTTAACTAAAATACTCGTTAACTTGTTAACCCGTTACCCCGTTAACTAAAATATCCGTTAACCTGTATGCTTTTATTTCAGCTCATTGTAGTTGGGTATGTCAGGTAAAAACGTTACTTGCATGTTGTTATAATCAACATAGCAACAATAGTGTTGCTTGCCATTGCTTACTATTAAATAGTTGGCACGCAACACACTATTATAGGAGTAAATTTGTTGAAATACAGCTTGGGTAATAGGAATGTGTGGGGCTTTGTATTCAATAATAACACGTGGCATGCCTCCATTGCGATTGTAAAGAACACTATCACAACGACGTGCCACTCCGCCAACATGGATGGTTACCTCATTGGCTAACAAGGCTGCGGGGTAGCCTTTGTGCTCAACTAAATAATGGGTAAAGTGCTGGCGTACCCACTCCTCGGGGGTGAGGCGTAGGTAGCGTCGACGCAAAAAGTCGTAGATGGAAATCTGACCATTGTTATTAGTCGTTTTTATGTCGAAAGGCGGAAGATTGAGTTGCTGCATGGAGTGGCTTTTTGTATATTTGCACCTTATAAATAACTCGTCGGTGGAATTATTGGTTAACGGGGTAATAAGTTGACTTGTTAACGAGTAAGTATTTATGTCATACACTACTTGTGTTGAAGTCAGAATGGCAAGGAACTTAAAAACTTGACAAACTTACTTGCTAACCCATTAGCTTGTCAACTGGTTTGCTGATTCTGCCAACGTATAGTTAACAATAACAAGGCGTGCCTTAATGGTGTGCAAAATTACGAAATTAATATGACAACAAAAGAGGAAATCATTGACGACTGGTTGGTGCGATACACCAAAATGCCGCTTGAGAACTTTGGAAAACATATTTTGCTGACAAACTTTAATAATTATGTGGATATGTTTTGCCAGCAATGTGGAGTTGAACCTGTAGGCTTTGATGCGAACATGAGAACTGCAACAGCGGGGGACATAACGATGATTAATTTTGGCATGGGGAGTCCGAACGCTGCTTTGATTATGGATTTGCTCGGAGCTATTGAACCTAAGGCTTGCTTGTTCTTAGGAAAATGTGGCGGCATATCGGAGAAAACGCATTTGGGCGATTATATTTTGCCCCTTGCTGGTATACGTGGCGAGGGTACTTCGAATGACTATTTCCCGCCTGAGGTGCCTGCTCTGCCTGCCTTTATGTTGCAACGTGCTGTGTCAACAGCTTTGCGCGATAATAGTCACGATTATTGGACAGGAACTGTGTATACAACCAATAGGCGTGTGTGGGAACATGATGAAAAATTTAAAAATTATTTGCGTGAAACAAGGGCGATGGCTGTAGATATGGAAACGGCTACGCTTTTTTCATGTGGATTCTATAACCATATTCCAACTGGTGCCTTGCTACTGGTGTCTGACAATCCGATGGAGGCTGATGGTGTGAAAACTGAAGCCAGCGATAATAAAGTGACGCGTGACTTTGCTAACACGCATGTTAGAATAGGCATTGAAAGTATGAAACTCATTATTGGGGAACGCAAAACGGTGCGACACCTAAAGTATGATTGGTAATGGCTGGGTATTCGAATTTTAAAAAGAAGCCTGCAGGTATTACGTATGAACAAATTGTGCGTGATGTGCAAGCTGGTAATATTAAGCCTATTTACTACTTGATGGGTGATGAGGGGTATTACATTGACCGTGTGGCTGACTTTATTGTTGACTCTGTGCTACAGCCCGAAGAACGCGATTTTAACTTGATGACGTTCTTTGGTGCTGAGGCTGATATTGATGCTATTATTACGGCTGCTCGCTCATATCCTATGGCTGCCCAGCATTTAGTGATTGTGGTGAAAGAAGCACAAGGGCTAAAGCATTTGGAACATTTAGAGTTTTATTTGCGCCAAGTGCAACCTACAACAGTACTGATATTTTGTCATAAAAACGGAACAATTGATCGCCGACTGAAGGTGCCAACTATGATAAATAAAGTGGGTGTGCTCTTTGAGTCGAAAAAACTCTACGATAATCAGCTGCCAACATTTGTGCAGAATTATTTACGCAGAAAACATTTGACTGCAGCTCCTGGAGCTGCTGAAATGGTGGCTGACTTTATTGGGGCTGATTTGAACCGTATTGCATCTGAACTTGATAAACTCATTCTGACTCTGCCTGAGAATCAAAAAATGATTACAATTGATGAGGTGCAGAAGAACATTGGCATTTCAAAAAATTACAATAACTTTGAACTGCAGGATGCGATAGGTAATAAGGATGTGCTGAAGGCTAATAGAATTGTGAAATATTTTGACTCAAATGAAAAGGCTAATCCCATTCAGGCAACGCTGAGCGTGTTGTTTAAATACTTCTCAAACTTGATGCTTTCATTTTATGCTCCGCAGCGAACTGAACAGGGCATTGCGGCTTGGCTGGGTATGACTGAGTGGCAGGTGCGTAAAAATGTATTGCCTGCAATGCGCAATTATTCGGCTATGAAAGTGATGAATATTTTAGCTGAAATAAGACGTACTGATGCGCGCTCAAAGGGGGCTGAGGGCTCACATACTCCTAATGGTGAATTGCTGAAGGAGTTAATATATTTTATATTACATTAGTTGCTTTCTAACAGGTCGTTATAGGTAAAATAGACTTGACATAATAGGGCATTGCTGGACAAACAGCAATGCCTTATTTCTATTTATGTGAATAGGGTAGGGGAAAACTTTACTTGTTATTGCTGTGATCTTTTATCATGTATGGACTAAGCTCAAGGCTGTTGTAAGGTGAATGTGAGGGGTGGATGTTTGACAAAAGTGCACAGCTGATATTACGCCACTTGCATGAATGGGGTATTTCTTTTGTTCCCTCTATTTTTGTTCATATTTTCTATTCTTTCGTATCTCTTTATTACGTTATAATGTTGTTCTATTATTATTTATAATGAGATTTGTCAAGGATATTATGCCATGAGTACACTCATCATCTTGTTAAAAATAGGCTACTTCAGAAATCTGATCAGGCCATTTTTGTACCCAATTTTTACCTATTGATGGCTGAACTACCTGTTTTTTTCGAAGAAAATGTAAATTCAAGGGAAAAATGAAGGTGGTAGCGTTGTTTTCAGCATGTTTTATTTAAAATATTGGTTAGTAATGTAATGTGTATATAGCAAAACATGGTGTGATGTATTCTATTTGAGGACTGTATAAGACTGATTTAAAATAGCGTAAGTTATTGATATTCAATTAGTAATGTGGCTTTTACGTCCTCTGTGGTTGTTTCGTAGATTTTGAATTGTACGTTTGTATGAATTGTCCTGTTTCACGGCAATGGTGAGATGCTTGAAATGCTAATATTTACATTAAGGATTTATTTGCATTTACTTAATGCAATATAGGAAATGAAATACACAAACACACATTTGTGTATGTAAATGTAAAGAAGATTAAAGGGGAAACAAACGAGAATTTACATAATAAAACATATACAAATATAAATATTAAAAGAAAAACTGATTTTGTTGATTAATAAATATGTATGCTCAAAAAATCTATGTAATGCATTGAATTCCACGTAAAAAATTAGTTTGTTTATGTATTTGTTGGATAAAATAAAGCGAATGAATGTATGTATGATTAAATGCTGTATATTTAGTGGCAAGAAATTTACTTACTTGCTGAATATCAATGATTATTCTATTTTATAAGAAACTTTATCTCTAATAACAGTCATGTTGGGTATAGAAACGTGAATTATTGAAGTATAAATTTGATAATTACATTTGTGTTATAGTATATATGGATGTAAATATTAGATATTTAAATGTAAACTATCATTTTGTTCACAAATATGTTGGTTAAATGTGCTATTCTATTTATCTTTGTAAACGAAAACAGATGTACTGCAAAAGGGGGCGATTGGCATATATCACCCTATTGTTTATCGTACAAATTGTGTTCAAGGCTTATAAGCATGAATAGTTGGCTATGTACATATTTAGATGTTTGGCGGACTCTTATGGCTTCAGCTTATGAATGCATGGCAATGGGTACAACTTTACTACTATTAGTAATAACGTTGTTCTATTTTGCGAAAAAAATACAGTACGTTTTTTGCTCGTAACACAGCAAACCAGTTCAAATTACGTAACATAACACCTATATAATAAAGAAGATGACAATGATTGATAGAATAAGAACCATCATGGAGTATGCAAAAATGTCGCAACAAGATTTTGCTGCTCGCTTGGGTATATCGCCAGCATCTTTGTCGAGTATTCTGACAGGACGTACCAATCCAACAAGTAAACACATTATGGGCATCCACCAAGGGTTTCCTGAAATAAATGTTAATTGGCTAATGTTTGGTGAGGGAACTATGTTGGCTGCTGGACATGAGGGGAATGATGAGTTGCAGCAGGCGGAGAAAACAAATGAAGATGCCTCTGCAAGCGAAAACTCCGTGACTGCTGAAGAACAGTTGGGGGGTGAAAACATTGAACAACGTTCACTATTTACGCAAGAACAAATAGCGCATCCTACTATTGAGCAAAAAGTAGCTGCCTATGGATCGAGACGTGAACAACGATCGACGATAAGGGGTAATGGTAGTGTAATATCAACTGCGATAAATATTGACAAAGATGAACGAAGAATAAAAGAGATTCGTGTGTTCTATAATAACGGAACGTATGAGTCATTTGTTCCTTCTAATCGTTGATTAATTTGTTGCTTTGTTACCAACTACACGCGTTGGTGGATTTAGTAAACAGTGGGATTAGTTAATGGTGGAACAGGTAAGTTTGCCAAGTTTTTAAAGCTCCTAACTATTGGGGCAACATAATAAGTTGTGTGTAGCATACTTACTTGTTAACTCGTTCCCCCCAAAAAAAATTCGTCAATGAGGTAAACTATAGGTAATATGTCATCAATTGAAATCTTAATGCTTCGTAAGCAAGGTAAATGGCAAGAGGCTTTAGAACTTGCTTTATGTGGTATTAATAGTCGCGAGGATGAGTATTCGCGTATGGCGCTTTTCTGGGTGGTGTACAGCATATGCCGTATGGCTGAAAAAATACGAGGCGCGGAGGATATCGTAAAGCTTTGTATTATTTATATGCGTACACTACAACGTGGCATGCTTGATGAGGAGGGTATTGGGCATAAGTGCTATAATGGGTTGCTAAGGCGTTATATGTTAGCGGGTGCAAGAGTAGATGCTGCTCTTGAAATGTCGCGCACAGAGCCTATTAAAGCTTATGTGTGCCTTAGAAGTGTGAACGTGCATCCAGGTGATGTTGATAAAACGTTTCATGATGCCTATGGTTGGATTATTTGTCGTTATTTGCAAAAGCGTGTTGAAAAGATTAGCCCCATGACATTTAGTGATGTGCTCGATGAGTATTTTTTGTTGCAGACATCACGCCCATCAATATTACACTCCAGAATTCTTGATGTGATGTTACGTTTTGCTCTTAGCAGACCAAATGAGCCATTTGATTTTAATCATTATTTTGACTTGTGGGGACCTAATAATTTGCGGTGGGAAGATCGTTATGCTTTTGTTGTGTTTGGCGTGTGTCAACCGCCTATTGTGCCACGTTTATTGAAAGTAATAGAGAAGTATACTGATGAAAAGGGGATGGCTTCACTTACTGATGGTATTCCTCGTTGGTGGTGGGTACGCTATTAGGTAGGTAAGTAGGTCGTAAGTAGGCATTCAAAATTAGTTGATATAATCATGTTCAGAATTAGTTGATATAATCATGTTCAGAATTAGTTGATATGCCTTGGTGTATTCTTTTGCCCATAAACATAGGTTTCACCGGTCACATAGCCCGCTACGATCCCTTTTCAGCCTATGCCTCTGAACGAAATACTGCACCAACTCATATCAACTAATTTTGAATACCTACTTAAGCACAATGGGATATAGGCTCAACGCGTTGGCGGAATTTCAGGTTAACGGGTTAACAAGTTGACAGGTTAACAAGTAAGTATGCTTTACACCACTTATTATGTTAAAGCAGAATGACAGGAAACTTAAAAAACTTGGCAAACTTACCTGTTAACCCGTTAAGTTGTCAACTTGTTTACTAATTCCGCCAACGCGTAGGCTCAATAAATAGGTTCAAAAATTGAAGAAAGATGTGTGATTTACGTCATACGCGCTAAGCGACTTGGAAACTACGTTTTTATTGGCTCTTTACCCTGCTCTTGCAAGATTAAAAATTAAGGTATTTAAACCCGTTGGCGGAATTTTTAATTATGAATTCCGCCAATGGGTAATTGATAGAACTGTTAGTTATCTGATTTCCATTTTGACGTCTTCAATTTTGTACATTTCGTCAAAATGTCTGGTCCAATGGTTTTCGGCCATTCCTAATTGTAATCCATAAAAGCGTGTTCCATCATGTTGTAATTGTTCCATCTCGCTAAAATAATGAGGTTCTGGAAGGGGAATGCGGAAATCAGTAATCCATAAAACATCGGCTCCAGCATAGCGCGCATTTGACTTGAGCAATTGTAGCATGACATTCATGAGGTGACGAGCATCAGTGCTTCCTTCGGCTTTACGATGAAAGAATTGCAACAATTGGGCACGGTCGTGTAGCACTTCTATGGGGGTTGCAGTAACTGAGAATGCAATTAAGAAGCAGTCACGCTGTTTACGTTCACACATTTCGCATAGTTGCATCATGAGTGAGAGTGCAATTTTACTCGGTTCTCCCATCATGCTACCCGAAACATCTACGCACACTATTATAGGACCAAGTGGTCTGGCTGGCTTTTTGTGTAAATTGCGTGCGGCATTGATAGAGTGGCTCTCGTAGCCAAAAGTTTGAAGTCGATGCGTGACGTACTTTTGCAAAAAAATATCTTGCATATCGTCATCCATAAATTGAGCCCACTCCATGGGCAGTAAGGATGTTAAGTCGTGTCCCATGCTGATGCCTGTAATGTCGCTTTGTGATGCATGTTCCATTTGCCCTATGCTGCCTGTTGTGTATCCGATGCTTTTTTGTCCTAATGGGTCTGCGGTTCGGCCCATTTGATGGGTTATCTTATTGAGAATGGGGTAGCGGCGTTGAAAGTCAACCACCTGTTGCAATCGTTCGTATTCTAACACATTCCAACGTCCGCCCATTAAGGCCCATGCTTGGTAAAAGCGTTCGTTGGTTATACCATGTTGTTTTATATAGTGAATGGCCGATGTAAGGTTATTGCGCAATTGCATGTCTTGCAGCTTGCGCCTTCCGTCTATCAACTCCCTTTTACGCTGTGCTAACATCCAATCAATGCTGCCGGCCCAATCGTTTAGCATAGACTCCCACAGGGCATTGTTTTTGTAACCTTCGTTTTGCCCTAATTCATGGCTATAGAAAAGGTTATCAAATCCATGTTCTCTATGGCTCTCGTCAATGCGTTGCACCAATGCTTGCCAATTGTCACGTCTTTTTATAATGCTCCATTGGGCAGCTTCTTCTATTTGTTTTTTTTCAAAACTGCAGCGTTGCTGTTGATATGCAGCTTTTTGCAAAAATAGTTGAATAAATTGTGCCATTGTGTCAACAAAGATGCGAGCCGCAATAACATCACTTTGCACCAAGGCTTTAAGTTGCACATCACGCATGGTTTCGGCTAAATAATTAACTAATGCATCATCAGCGCAATATTGCACATCGGGCATCTCGCCCGTGTTGACAAATGTGTGCAGCAACTTCATGTAGAAGGCTGGATGGGTATAGGTGTGATTCATGGTTATTCATCATAAAGCAGCTTGCGAATGTCAACGCGACACAGGGCTATTTGTTTGTAAAGTTGTTGTAAGTAAGTTTCTATTTCGCGTTTGTCGTCTTTGTTTACATATAGATTGTCATTAACCTGGCGTTGTACATTGTCAAGTTCATTACAAACTGTTTCAATATCATCTTCATAATGTGTAAATGCATTGGCCGTGGAATTAGTGTTAGTGGGGTTCTCTATAGGAGTGTTAAAAAGTCCTCCTCCCACTTTCCCGTTTGAGGGATCAAGCAAAGCACTTCCCCTTTGCCGCATATTAAATGCTACTCCATTTATATATATGTGTGAGTTGTCACGACACAGAGTTACTTGCTCACGTTGGCTCGATGGTATACCACTCATAACATCGGGCGAAAAAAGACGCACTATGCGCTGGGCTGTATTCGTGGGGTTGGGGTATATAATACCTTGAGCTGGTGCATTCACCTTGCTTCTCATAGGCATTCTTTTAAAATCTGTAATAAAAACATAGGTGTGCCCTGTTCCATGATTTTCAACTTGATAAAAAAGTCGGTTATAAATGAGCAGGTTGTCATCACGATGATCATTGTCGCGTACGGCCTTTGCCAAGGCTGCTTGTGCATTTTGAGCACGCAAGTCGGCTTTTACGCCATTGGCCAATTGCTCAATACGCTCTTTGTAGGGGGCAAAAATAGACGCAAGTGTAATGCGTCTAACGGGGGCTATCTCGTCAGGTTCGTTCCATAGGCAATGATACATAGGAAGCAGGTCGGTAACTTGTGCCATGTTGCGCCCTTGTGAGTAAGCTGAGGTTCGGAGCAATCGTGCTATATGTTTCCACCGACGATCACTGATGTAGATGTGACGGGTAAGTTCTGAACCTTCAACCTCAACACGTTGCAAGTGTTGGCGTATGTAGGTAATAGCATTTAATAGTGTTGTATCAAGTGTAATCTCTTGTGCTTCTTTTTGCCAGTTTGTATATTCGCGATGCGTTATAGGCATAACCTTCGTTTTAGCCATGGGCTTGGTTACATCGACAATGTCGTTCATATTACAAAGCATCTGCCTAAATACATCTTCATTTTGAATGCATTGGCACACAATGCGTACAATAAAACGATCCCACAAGGCTTCTAATCCCTCACCTTTAGCAGGCAGTTCATTTGATGCTGCAATAAGCAACTTAAGAGGTAAACGGAGTTCTTGACTACCATTCCTAAATAGTTTTTCGTTCATAACCGTTAGCAAAGTGTTTTGAATAGCAGGTCCTGCTTTCCATATCTCGTCTAAAAAAACTATATCTGCTGTGGGTAAGAATCCTTCTGTGGCACGTTCATATTTATCACTCTCTTTAAGTCGTGCTATACTGACAGGTCCAAAAATTTCATCAGGTGTTGAAAAGCGTGACATTAAGTATTCAAATGACTTTGCCCCCTTGAAAGCTAATTTCATGCGTCGTGCTACCATTGACTTTGCCACACCTGGAGGGCCTAAAAGTAAAATGCTTTCACCCGATAGTGCGGCCAAAAGTGCCAATGCTATTTCTGTATCCTTTTCGTAAATGTCTTGTTGCAAGTACTGCAACATCTCTTTTATACGTGTTTGAATGTCTGTCATGTCTAATAAAAAATGTTACTAATAAAAATGTGTCAAGCTTGCTTGAATGTTATGCCGAGCCGCAGCCTATCTTATGCGTTGGCGGAATTAGTAAACAAGTTGACAAGTTAACGGGTTAACAGGTAA
>SAMEA3663105__coassemble_1123_pt1 | contig 9673 bp, 7 predicted proteins | sample SAMEA3663105__metabat2_low_PE_034 | metagenome-assembled genome bin SAMEA3663105 (sample SAMEA3663105) | pig gut metagenome | biome: pig gut; feature: pig-associated habitat; material: faeces | place: Denmark | collected 2012
GGCTGAAGGCCCAATGGAGCACATAGCCCAGGGCAAGCGTAGCGACACCCTGGGTCCCACGCGTTGGAGCAGTTGCGCCCTGAAAGGGCAAAAGCATTAAAACCTGTCATAGACAACGTGATTGCTACCGTATTTCATGTCTGCTTTTATGCCAATAATAGCTTCTGCAGCCATGTGCAGCTAACTAAAGGGGCTTACTTTTTGAAATAAAGAGCATGAAACTCTATTTCTAAAGCAATAAAAAGGCTGCTCGAATCACTTCGAACAGCCTTAACAAATGAAAAAAATTACGGTTTACATCTCTCTTAGTAGAGAAACGTTACTGTAATTGCTTGTGGGGCTACCTACTTCCCCACAAGTTTCTTAACACCTTAAGGAGAAGGTGTGATCAGTCTTCGTCGGTAGCAGTCCAGTTATCACTGCTCCAACCCTTACCTTCAGACATAATAACGTCAGTCTCTTTACCAGCGTTTACTTCGAAAGTAGTTGAGCCAGCCAACATCGTGTCCTCCGTGAAGAGACAAACTGCCTGAGCCTGGGGCTTGATATATGATTTCTTCATTTTGATAGGATATTTTCTTGTTGATTAAAATGATAGAATTAATGCGCGCGGTTTGTTTACTTCACAAACTTCTTACCATTCTGGATGTAAACACCACCCTTAACAGCCTTCACTACGCGACGACCGCTGAGGTCGAAGATAGGAGCGTTTTCGCTTGCAACAACAGCATTGTTAATGCCAGTAGTGTTACCACCAAAGTTCAAGGCAATAGCACCTGCACCTGTTGTGAGTGAACTTGCTGCAATAAATGCCTTGTTAGCTGCGATAGTATTTTTAGTTGCAGAAGGCTTGTAGAAGCCTACGTTACCTGCGTTAGTACCGAATACGAGGTAGTCAGCACGGTGGTCAGTAACAGTAGCAGATTCACCACTACCAGTAGTAGTTTCAAGAGCAACCTTAACATTTGAACCAGTCAAAGCGTTAGTAACGGGGAGAGCGTTAGCTGCACCAATAGTAAGTGTAGTCTTTTCAGCATCACCTACGAGTACGAAACCTTGGTTAGCGGGAACACTGTTTACAGCAGTCATGTCGAGAACGTCCTTAGTATTGTTGAGTTCACCTACGTAAGCCTGAGCACCGTTAACTGCCTTAACATCGAAAGGAAGGTAAGCAGAAGCATAACGCTTGCCATTAACTTCAGTCATAGCGATTTCTACATCGGTTGCAGGAACTACGTACCACTTTGAAGGAGCACTGGCTTCCCAACCTACCAATTTATCTCCATTGCAGTGTAAGTAACTATATCGATTTTCGTTTGCTTTATCTTGGAAAGTAAAATTGTTACCAACAGCATTTACCGTAAAGCTACCCTTTGCATTTGAATCGTCATCAACAAGTTGAATAGAATCGTATATTTTTACGAACTTACCAATGGTCTTACCTTCTACTTTCATGCGATATTGACCAGGCTCACTTGCAATCTTCTCGAATTTTACAACAGAACCTACAGCTTTTTCAGCATTTGCATCACAAGTCATTTCGCTGTTGTTATTTGCATTTACAGTAAGCCACCTTCTTGTGTCCACAATATTGTAAAGGCGATAGTATTTACCTTCTTCGATGGGGTTAACGATTGTTGCATTAGCGATTTCTTTGTTTTTGGTAGCAAGAGCAGTGATTTGTTCACTGGTTGCACCTTCGGCTATGGCTGCCTCGTAAGCAGTACGATATTCTTCAGTATTGACATTTACTCCCCAAAGAGCATTTTCGGGAGTAGCAGTAAAGAATTGTTTTGCGTAGTCCGTTACATAGCTATTAGGTTCCTGAATACGGAATGTTGAACCATCGTCAAAACCACTCCATGTAGCAATTTTGCCTTCTTCGTAACGATTAAGGCAGTTTCCTTCAGTTACAAAGAAACCAAAGCCATCATTGTTGCTTGTTTCATAGAGTTTGAAGGTACTTTCTTGACCATCAACCAACTTGAGTTGTCTATCAAGTACGATGGGCTTGTTTTCGCTCTTGCTGTAGATTTTATATCCATCTTTCAAGTTACCAACAAAAGCCCACTGATATTTATCTTCAAGTACGTCAGGGTGGTTAGTCTTGTCAACAGTAGTTGTTCCTACAGCTTCACCACCTTTTGCAGAAAGCAAGAAATTACCTGAATTGCCACGCATGGTCATTGCATACCAATGTGCAGTATTGGCGTCAAAAGTAGATGTAGCAACAAAAGGAAGCGTTTTTACCGTACAAGCGATGTTATAGCCATCAGACACAGTCGTTTTCTCTCCGTTGGCAAGGAAAGGCATAGTGGGGATAGTAATCTGGCTTTCGTCAACAATATTGTTGAAAGTCTTGCTGCCATATTCTACACCATTTACCATGTAATGATAGGTTATGTTTTTAGCTACGATATCAACATCTTTTGAAAGATAGAATTCAGCACAACTTGCGAATTTGTTTGCAGGGTCACCACCTGTTACAGTAGCAACAAACAAAACATAACGTCCGCGAAGCATTTCATCTGCTGTAGCTGTCTTCAAGTTTGATTGATTGTCACTGAAGTCAAAGGTGCCTTTCATTTTTTGCGTGTCACCAAGGGCATCTACAATTGACTTAGCAGTCTTGCCATCACCAACGGTTTCAAAAGGAGTATTACTAACGAATACTTTGTACTCCTTAACAAAGCCGTTATGAAGTCCAATACGAGGCATGTAGCCAATTTTGTTGAATTCTTGTTCAGAACCTAAGTCTACTTGGAAAAACTGAGGAAGTGTTTTCGAATCGTCACCTGAACTATTTGCTTGACCCTTGTTAGCCCAATTCGAGTGCCAAAAAGTTTCGTTTTTGCCATCAATGATGGCGTTAGCGTGACCAGATCCACTGTCATCGCATTCACCAGATGTGGTAATTTCCCACCCAGAACGAGAAAGAATCTGAGCAGAAGTAGTCATTGATCCCAAAGAAAGGAGCAAAGACATCATGAGAGTAATTTTCTTCATGTTTGGTTTTGTTATTTTAAAGTTAAAGAATTTCTTCTTTGTAGGTAGGTAGAAAAATGGGAAGTGTATCAAGTTGTTAACAAAAAAGTGTTTTCTCTTGCTTATATCTCTTATTCTGGGGGCAAATGTACGACCTTATTCATAAAAAAACAAACTGGGGGGGTGTAAATTATGTTAAAGGAGATAATTTTTGTTTTTTGATAAAAAAAAGAAGAGTCGTAAACCTTTTTTATAGAAAAAACAGGTTTAGTGAACATAAAAAATAACCTGCGCACTTTTGTTAGTTATGGAGGCTTTGCACGTAGATATTTGCGCTTCGCGTGGTTTTCAACACTAATATCCGCCAATGGGCCATGAATGATCGTCAATGATTACCATGTGTACTATTGGCACAACGGTGTAACGTGAAACAAAAGATTAACGCACAAGGATACGCTGAAACGTGGTATAACACCATTCCACGTTACCTGCACTTCACACAGAGCTATCGCTTTCACAAAGCGCCCCAACGTAAATATTGACGATTTCCCTTACATCAAGAGAAAGAATGCGTCAAGGCATATCAACTAATTTTGAATACCTACTTATATAAACTGGTCTAAACTTTTCACTTCGCCTGAAAAGTTTAGACCAGTTTCATCATTCAATAGCTATAGGGTGGTTCTAATTTTTGTAGAACACTCTCTACATAGCCATCAATAAACTCCATGCGACAAACGCCAATGAACACAAAAACAACAAAATGGCTAAAATGCGCATGAAACGTTTTTGCCGATTGTAGCTACGCACATCTCTTTCATACGACCCCACTGTATAATGATGATGCGATGTATGCTTTACACCTTTACTTTCGCCATAACCAAGATTTGACTCCTTACAATGCGGACAAGCAGGCAAATTGATTGGATATACATAATTGCAAATAGGACATTTCTTTTTCTGCATAAGTACCTCCCGTTATTTAAAAATTCGCAACCAAACATATCAATTAATGTTAACTTTCATGCAACATTACATAGTGTTTTTTGATATTTTAATTGCAAAGTTATAAATTTAGAAAGGAAAAAACAATATAGATGGATAAAATTTACGATTGAATCATATTGATTAATAAACTATCCAGCTTTCTGTCCGCAGTGCTAATTCATAAATCTTAATAAATTACAATTCATTAAAGATGCTATGCTCTTGCCTCATCCATTTCACGCATCAAGGCATCAGACTTCGCTGACACCACCTTGCGACAAAACATTTTGTCGCTCTCGCACAACATCAGCCAATCATCCATTGTTAATGCCTTTACGCTACCTTGGTAAAACAAATAATGCAAGGGGGTAAGTTGCACTAAACCAGGGAAAGGGCCCTTATAAAGCATGGCACGCTGGGCATAGGGCGAATTATAAACGATGGTTTGAATGCACAACTCGCTGGGTACAAACGTGGTGCGGAAATAACGTACCATAGCTGGGTTATGCTCTAAGGTACGCTTAACATAACGAGCACAATCAAGGGTTATGGCCCAATAGTCTGAGCCAAAAAACACATCGCGTCGCACTCCATTAATGAGAACTTGTGGCTGACGGTGAACCCCCAACAGGGCCAGCAATGTGCGCGAAGCTACCACTAACTTATTTTTTAGCCAAGTACAGCGCAAGGGCAAATCGCGCAAAGGATGGTAGCGTGTTATTTTGTGCAATTGGTCTTTATTGTCAGTATGCGTCAGGTTATAACCTCCTATAAACTCACGCTCATCGTTTTGCATAAAAAAGGAGTGTATGCGATGATTGCTCCACAACGGATAGTCTTGTCCACTTAAGCAAACCAAATGTGTGTAGCCCTGTCCGCTATTTACCGCAGCCTTAATCAGCTCATATTGATAAGCCACTTGTTCCCAACCGCCCCAACTCACATGATGGCGTGGAACAAAGTGTACCTTTGCTGGCAAAAGACGTCGGAAAGGAGCATCGTCAACATTGGCATCGATGTGAACATAAAAGTCGGCCTCATGATCGAGTGCTGCTATTAAGCGTGCCAAGTGGTCGGGGTCGCAATAAGCTGATATGAGATATGCTAACATAACTAATGATTCCGTTTTTTATAATGCGTGCAAAAGTACTAATTTATTATCAAAATGTCAACCTCTTTCATTTTGTTGTAAAAACAAAAAATAGGCCGACTCTCCCACTCTTTTCATTATGCTGAGTGGTATGTAGTCGGCCTTTTCTCTACAATGCCTGTGCTTAGGTGCTTAACTCATCAACTGTCAATTTATTTTTCCTTTCGCAACTCATTAAAGTTCTGCGCAAGTAACGGAAGGTGATTACTATTGTAGCACCCTATATCTTTCATTGGCAAATTTATAACATTGTTATTTATTGCGAGAGGGGCAAAATGGGGCAAATTACAGATATCAGTAATTTTAGTTTTGAAATGAAGTAATGGTAATAAGTAGTTGTGCATCATTATTTTTGAGCCACAACTTAATGTGTGCATTGGAACAGGCCATGAGCCTGTACCAATGCACACACTAAGTCGGTAATGTTTTCACACACACCTATTTACTTTGAAAACAAATGCTCTAACACATCTGCCCCATCATGTTCAGTTACATAGCCCGCTGCATTTAAACCTTGGCCAATCGTTTGGGCAGTGTATTGCTCTGCACAAATTCAAAATGAATGCCGCTATCGCGTCCTGCTACATATGAACCTAACAAGCTACCATTATGCGTAACCTTATCAGCATAAAATGGCTCGCCTTGTGCTAACATAGGGCAAGTGAGCACACTACCCTGTGGCAATTTGGCATTTTCCACATACAACACGCTATATTGCATATCGCCCAAATAGCGCAAATAGCACTCACGGTTAGGCTGCCATGTAAGCCGTAGCAAGGTACCTACTTTAAGGCTATTTGACAGAACTGACAAAGGTGAAAGCTTGAATGCGCTTTCACATCCTCTATTGTGCAACTCATTGCAATAAGCCGTAAAGCTATCATAGCCACAATAACGTGCCAACACACTGAGAGTATAAGCACTCGGATGACTAAAACTGATGCGATAGCCCCATAGACGCATGAGCGTTGAATAACTCATAGGCTCATTCAACGCTTGCGAAATGAGTTCGGCTAACTTGATGTAATCGCGTTTTGACTCTAAGTGTAGCCCAGCGTGTTCCTCAACATCCTTACACAATTGTTTTATATCAGCGGAATTCATTTTGTCTTTGAACTTCAAGTTTTGAATGGAGATGTTCACCCTGCGGGTTGGGGCATCTACTTATTTCTCCTTTAATATAGAATAGCCTGCTGCTTCAATAGCCACATGCAGTTGGTCAATATGTTTTTGGTCACGTGTTTCGAGCACCATGCGCAAATTACATGAGTTAACATCGGGACTCTCGCCATTACGCTCATGGTGAATAGAGATAATGTTTGCTCCCAACTTGCATATTACTTGGCAAAGGCCCAATAATGAACCAGGACGGTCGGCCATTTCAACCAACATTTCAATGGTGCGTCCTCCCTTCATCAAACCACGATTGATGACACGACTCAGTATGGTAACATCAATGTTACCACCACTCACAATGCAGCACACATTTTTGCCCGCAATGTCCACCTTGTTAAACATGGCAGCAGCCACACTCACAGCTCCTGCTCCCTCAGCTATTAGTTTGTGTTGTTCGATAAGAGCTAAGATGGCCGCACATATTTCGTCCTCAGTAACACTTACAATGTCGTCAACATATTGTTGTACCAATTCAAAAGTGTGAACGCCTGGTTCCTTAACAGCAATGCCATCGGCTATGGTTAGTACGTTAGTGAGAGTTTCAATTTGGTTGTGGTCAACACTATTGAGCATGCTTGGTGCGCCCTCAGCTTGCACACCTACTACACGCACTGAGGGTTTCAGAGCCTTCACCGCATAGGCCACACCACTGGCTAAGCCACCACCCCCAATGGGCACAAATATAACATCTATGTCAGGGTGCTCATTTAATATTTCCATGCCCACAGTGCCCTGCCCGGCAATGACTTGTTCATCGTCGAAGGGGTGAATAAAGGTCATATTCTTCTCCTCATTCAGTTGCATGGCTTTGGCATAAGCATCGTCATACACTCCAGGCACAAGGCACACCTCGGCTCCCATTTCACGGGTAGCCTCAACCTTTGATATAGGAGCGCCCGATGGCATGCATATTAATGCGGGTATGCCATAGCGACGAGCGGCTAACGCCACACCTTGCGCGTGGTTACCTGCAGAACAAGCTATCACGCCATGCGCTTTCTCTTCATCGGAGAGTTGTGATATTTTAAAGCCTGCACCGCGTACCTTAAATGAACCTGTCACTTGCAGGTTTTCGGGCTTTAAGTACACATTAGCTGCGGCATTGATTTTTTGTGTCGGAATGAGTTGTGTGCGTCGTACCACGTCCTTTAACACGGTGGATGCCTTATATATTAAATCGAGTGTAAGCATATATTATCATGTGTTTTTGTTCGTACTGGGTATTGACATTGCAATGAGTTGAAAAGTAACATTATGTAAGCATATACGCGTTGGCGGAATTAGTAAACAAGTTGACAAGTTAACGGGTTAACAGGTAAGTTTGCCAGCTTATTAAGCTTTTCACCATTCAGAATTTAACACAATAGGTAATGTAAAGCATACTTACTTGTTAACCTGTCAACTTGTCAACCCGTTAACCTGAAATTCCGCCAACGGGTAAGCATATATGTACTTTTCCACACACATTTGTAAATATCGATTACAAAAGTAAAACAAATAAAGCAAAGACTGACTACATTTGCCAAAAAAATGTGGTTCAATGCTTTACTAAATGCAAATGGTGGTCAATGCACGTAGGCAATTCGTCAGTATAGTGAGTTACCATGATGAGTGTTTTGTGTGGCTGCTTCATGTAGATGTCAATGACCCTTTGTGCATGACGTCGGCTGGCATTGTCAAGGCCATGAAAAGGTTCGTCTAATATAAGCAAGTCGGGCTGCTTAACAAAGGCACGTACCAAGAGAACTAATCGTTGCTCGCCCGATGACAACTGCATGTAGTCGCGTTGTGCTAAATGGAGTGCATGAAAGGCTTTCAGCCACCTTTCGCAATGAGCACGCTCAGCGTCATTTGCCTTGCGATAAAGTCCGATAGTGTCGCGCAAGCCACTGGCTACAATGTCAATAACAGGCAATGGTTTGCGATAGGTTGAAAACATCTCAGGCGATACGTAACCTATATGTCGCTTAATATCCCATATGCTCTCGCCACCACCTCGCTTGTAACCAAACAAACGTATGTCGCAGGCGTAAGACTGTGGATTATCGGCACAAACCAATGATAGCAGTGTGCTCTTGCCTGCCCCATTCTCGCCCGTTAAGGCCCAATGCTCGCCTTGGTGTACTTGCCAATTTAAGTCGCTCAATATGGTGCGTTGGCCATAACGTATGTTGATGTGTCTGAAGTCGATTACGCTATCACTTACGGCTAACCTTTTGTGTTCAATCACAGGTACTGCGGGCAAAATCAGCTGATTGTTTTGCTCAGCCTGTATCATACGTTGTTGTTCATAATGAGCAAAGGCTGAAGTGGGTTGCACCTTGCTTACATGTTTGCCTTCAACATACACCATGTGATGCACAAATGGTGGTACATCTTCACTTCGACTCACAACAAGCACTAAGGTAAGGCTTTGCGCTAAACGCTGTAACACACGGGTTAACATGGCACGAGCCTCAACATCGAGTCCTATGTAAGGATTGTCAATAATGAGCATTTGCGGTTCGGCACTTAGCATTTTAGCCAATTGCATGCGGCGTAATTCGCCACTTGATAGTTGGTTGATGGGTTTATTGAGTAAAGCGTCTACTCCCAACTCCTGCATCAGCACAGGGTCAATATTAAATGTACCATTAGCTACTTGCTGCAGCACCTCACACACCAAGGGGAAGGTTTGCTCATCAGCTTGATTCCAACGTTGCTGATAGTAAGCAGGTTCGTTGCCCCCATACACATCGCGAAAGGTGATAAGGCGTATGTTGTCTGACATACGATTGTTATGCACACCGCCAAAGTCAACCTGCATGGCATCGCCTAACAAAGGGTGTGCCCCTGTAAGTATGTCGACCAACAATGATTTTCCCGCACCATTGGGGCCACAAATGGCCAAAGGTTGTCCCTTCACTATAGTCAAATTGAGTGGCTCTGCTAAACGATAATTGGGATGGCGTGTTACGCCTTGTGTTATGGTAATAAGGTTTTGTGTCATGCGTTTGCTATTTTTATGTATTCCCCCTTTCTATAAAACAAGGCCATGAAGAACCGAATTCAGCTATTCTTCATGACCTAAATAATGGTAAAAAAATAACTTGAACATTTTTTTAAAAGTTAGTTAAGGCATAACTTGAGCATGTCTTTTTGTCGCTTTTGAAACCTTCACTCAGTCACATAGCCCGCTATGACCCCCTTCGGTTCCCCCGTTATCGGGGGACAGAAACCTTCGTTCAGGCTTAAAAATCGGCTAAAAATACATGCAAAAAATGCTCAACTTATTCTTTTACCATTACTAAATTTTATAAGGGCAGTTAAAAGGCTTGTTTCAACGCGTTGGCGGAATTAGTAAACAAGTTGACAAGTTAACGGGTTAACAGGTAA
>SAMEA3663105__coassemble_1164_pt1 | contig 9401 bp, 9 predicted proteins | sample SAMEA3663105__metabat2_low_PE_034 | metagenome-assembled genome bin SAMEA3663105 (sample SAMEA3663105) | pig gut metagenome | biome: pig gut; feature: pig-associated habitat; material: faeces | place: Denmark | collected 2012
GTTAACCTGTCAACTTGTTAACCCGTTAACCTGAAATTCCGCCAACGGGTTATATTTATGGGGTAATAGGTTTATGGGTAATATGTCAACCTATTAACCCGTAAATAACTTGTAAATCAAGATTCCGCCTATGGGGTATTAGTAGTTCTCAGCTCTTAATTCAAAGTAGCTCTGTGGGTGGTTGCATACAGGGCAAACATCGGGTGCTTGTTTGCCTATAACAATATGTCCGCAGTTAGAGCATTGCCATACGCTATCACCCTCACGACTAAATACTACGGCATCTTCAATATTCTTTAGTAAACGACGATAGCGTTCTTCGTGAGCCTTTTCAATAGCCCCAACCATTTCAAATTTTTGGGCTATTTCTTCAAAGCCTTCTTCACGTGCTTCCTTGGCAAAGGTGGCATACATGTCGGTCCATTCATAGTTTTCACCAGCAGCGGCATCGGCCAAGTTGTCGGTGGTGTCAGGAATAACTCCTCCGTGCAAATACTTGAACCAAATTTTAGCATGTTCTTTTTCGTTGCGCGAAGTTTCTTCAAAAATGTTAGCCATTTGCACGTAGCCATCTTTTTTGGCTTTTGATGCAAAATATTGATATTTGGTGTGAGCTTGCGATTCGCCAGCAAAAGCAGCAGCAAGATTTTGCTCTGTTTTAGTTCCTTTTAAGTCTTTCATAAGATTTAGTATAAAAGAAAAAAGTCAAAAGAAAGGGAAGATGTTAAGGGGTGTCCTAATAATTCTGATAAGTTGATTTGTACTCTATCGTGAGTGTATTTTTGTTGGTGAACGAAGAAGCATAGCGGGCTATGTGACTGGGTGAACTGACAAAATGACACATGCAAGAGGGTGCAAAGCAACTATCAGAATTTTAGAATATTAAAATCAGAATTTTTAGAACCACTCTTAAATCAAGACGCTTTCTCTTGACTTTTTATGTGTTATAAAAAGTAGCTGTTATGGCATTATTTGCCAAAGTAACGCTTGTACAAGCCTTCAAATCCACGACCATGACGAGCTTCGTCACGTGCCATTTCGTGTACGGTGTCGTGGATAGCGTCTAAGTTCAACTCTTTAGCACGCTTAGCAATGCGAGTTTTGTCAGCACAAGCACCTGATTCAGCGTTCATGCGCTTTTCAAGGTTCGTCTTAGTGTCCCAAACAACATCACCGAGCAATTCGGCAAACTTAGAAGCGTGTTCTGCCTCTTCCCAAGCGTAACGCTTGAAAGCCTCTGCAATTTCAGGGTAGCCTTCGCGGTCAGCTTGACGGCTCATAGCCAAATACATGCCAACTTCGGTGCATTCACCTGTAAAGTGAGCGTTGAGGTCTTTAATCATTTCTTCGTCGCAACCTTTAGCTACGCCGATTTCATGTTCAGCTACAAACTCCAATCCGCTGTCTTCTTTCAGTTCTTTAAACTTTGAAGCAGGAACGCCACACATGGGGCACTTTTCAGGAGCGTGTTCACCTTCATATACATAACCGCAAACGGTGCAAATAAATTTCTTTTTCATAATGAGTTAAGTTTTAATGAGTTGTATGTTATGTCCTTTTTTATGTGTTACCTGCCCTGTAGATGTGGGGCAAGTAAAAATGTCATGTTGTTAAGCATCCACTTCGCTGATAATGCAAGTGGGGCAGCAGCCTCTAAAGTAAAGTTGTACACCTTCGGGCCTAAACCCATTGGGAATATCAGCGTTATTGGTTAAATGCTTGTTATTAAGCTTAAGATCGTATACCTTGCCACAGCGTGTACACAGAAAGTGAGCGTGTGGACTAGTGTCAGCGTCAAAGCAACAGTTGCGTTCGTCAATGGTCAGTTGCAGTGCAGCTCCTTTGTCGGTGAGCAACTTAAGAGTGTTGTAAACTGTAGTCTTCGACAGTATAGGCATCTGTTTGTGTAGTGCCATGTATATTTCGTCTGCCGTAGGGTGAGTTCGGTGGTCAAACAGATACTGCATTACTGCCATACGCTGCACCGAAGGCTTAACATCGTGAGCAGTCAAGTAGCTGAGTGTAGCGCTTGTTTTCATTCTTTTCAGTTTTGTAATGGTTACAAATTTGATTACGCTGCAAATGTACGGCATTATAATTTACCATGCAAGTATTTTACCAAGTTTTTTTTCAAAAATATATTGTAGAACATAAAAAAGGCAGTTTATAAAAGATGAGAGATACCTCTATAAGTACTATTATAAGTACTATTGAGTGCACTAAAATCATTGAGAATTAAATATTTTAGTTCATTTTGTAGTTAAATATTTGCATAGGAGTGAAAAAAGTAGTACTTTTGCATCGCTTTTCCACTTAGCCGCTGTCGGGATGCAGAGTTCCCCGTTAAGCTGAGTCGGGACGGACAACAATATATTTAATTACCCATCAAAAGAAATGGCAGATTTAATTAAGATTGCTGAAGAAGCTTTTGCTACTGGCAAGGAGTTCCCCAAGTTTAAGGCAGGTGACACTGTAACTGTAGCATACAAAATCGTCGAAGGTAACAAGGAGCGTATCCAGTTGTATCGCGGTGTTGTTATCAAAATCAATGGTCATCAAGACAAGAAGCGTTTCACTGTACGCAAAATGTCTGGTACCATAGGTGTAGAGCGTATTTTCCCCATCGAATCACCTAACATCGAAAGCATCGAGGTGAACAAGGTAGGTAAGGTACGTCGCGCTAAATTGTACTACCTCCGTGCCCTTACTGGTAAGAAGGCTCGTATCAAGGAAAAGCGTACTGCTGCTAACAACGACTAATCAACAAGCATTAGTTGTTAAAGATGGTTCCACACTTGTGGACACCTTAATAAAACTACAACTTAAAAAAAGGAATTTCTCTTTATTAGGGAAGTTCCTTTTTTTATTCTGTTATGTGGGCAAATGTGGAAAGTTTGCAACTCAGTTGTAAAAAATAATACGTATTTTTGCTGCCATGAAACGTTCCACTCACACATGGCGTGTGGCATTAGCTATTATAATGTTGCTAATGCTCACCTTGTTTCCCCACCATCATCATGAGGGTGGGGCAGTGTGTTGGGTGGCTGAAGTGTGTCATCAAGATGGACGAGTGAACGATGCACATACTGCTCATAACCATCATGACAACTCTTCACATTGGTGCTATTGGCACAAGGTTTTGCGTGTCAATAGCTTACAGAGTTCACAAAGCATTCATTTTTTGCCAATTGATTTTTGGCAACCATATACCTCTTTTTTTATAGCTACACAATCAAGTCAGCAATTTAGTTGGCAAGTAGCTCAAGTTGTTTGCTCGGAGGGCAAACACTTTAGGCGGCGAGGACCGCCTGTAATGTGTGCCGTGTAAGGCTACTTTGTTAGCCCATCTGTAAATGTTTAGGAATAAGTAGATGTTTAAAATTAGTTTATATAATAATGTTTAGAATGAGTCGATATGCCTTGGCGCACTCTTTCGCCCATAAACATAGGTTTCATCGGTCACGTAGCCCGCTACGCTCCCTCTTCAACCTATGTTTATGAACCTTTTCGTTCAGCCAGATGAGCAAAAGAAAGCTTGCTTTCATTTTGCCATGGCGAGAAAAGGTGCGCGAAAGCGAACGAAATACTGCACCCATTCATATCAACTAATTTTAAACACCTACTTACATATGGAGTGTTATAATGCCTTTTGAATGTTTTTTGAATGGCATTAAAACGGCATTTGATTGCTTTTTCCATCCTAAACTAAGAATCATTATCACTCATTACACAAAATAAATCAATGAAAATCAACTTATTAATGATAAGTGTAACTGCTTTGGCAGCTACACTCTTTGCTGCATGCCATAACCATGAGCACGAAGCTGAAGACCATGACCATGCAAACGAAAGCCGAGAGGCTGATAAACATGGTGACGAACACAGCCATGCACAAGATGAAATCACCTTTACAGCACAACAAGCTCAATCTGCTCACTTGCAGGTGAGCGAATTACAACCTACTCAATTTACTGAGGTGGTTGAAGTGAGTGGACGCGTGTTGCCTGCTTCAGGAACAGAGGCTACTGTGAGTGCCACTATGGCAGGCATTGTAAAATTTGCCAACGCGTCATTAACTGATGGGGTAGCAGTAAGTGCGGGTCAAACCTTGTTTGTGGTTAATGCACAAGCTATAGCCAATGGCAATCCTGCAGCAGTGGCACAAAGTGAGCTTGCTGCGGCACGCAGTGCTTATGAGCGTGCTAAAAAGTTAGCAGCGGAACATATTATATCACAACGTGAACTTGAAGAGGCGCACCAGCGTTATCAAGCGGCAACAACCACAGCTAAGAGTTTGGGTAGTGCATCTCAGCATCGTGGCATCAGTGCGCCTATAAGTGGCTATGTAAAGAACTTGCAAGTAAAGCCAGGCGATTATGTGTCAGCGGGACAAGCTTTGGCTACTATTACACAGAACAGACGTTTGCAGTTGCGTGCCGATGTGCCCGAACGTTATTACTCGCTTTTGTCACGCATTAGTGGGGCTAACTTTCGCATGGCTTATGATGATGGCCATACCTATTCACTTAACGAGTTAGGAGGACGTTTGGTGTCGAAAGGGCATGCCACGGCTACAGGTGAATACTTTGTGCCTATTATATTTGAATTTAATAATCAAGGCAACATAGTGGCAGGCAGCTTTGCTGAAGTTTATTTGCAAGGCGGTGTGCGCAGAGGTGTGTTGTGCGTACCCAATGAGGCTATAACTGAAGCACAAGGGCTTTATTTTGTTTACATTCAAACAAATGCTGATGCCTATCGTCGTCAAGAAGTACAATTAGGGGCTACTGATGGTAGACGCACAGAGATAGTGAGCGGACTGAAGGCGGGCGATAAGGTGGTAACACATGGAGCAACACAAGTGCGCTTGGCTGCTAATGCCTCTGTGGCACCTGAGGGACATTCGCATTAAGCAGGGAGAAATGATGTTGAAGCATCTCATAGCATGTAGGTGTAAGCTAAAATTTAGCACTTACCACTACTCAACTCCACGATTCAAATAGACACGTTACATATGTTAAACAAAATCATATATTATTCATTACATAATCGTCCCATCATCTTATTTTTCAGTCTGTTGCTAATCATAGCAGGATGTTGGACGGCATGGAAGATGGACGTTGATGTGTTTCCCGACCTCAATGCGCCCACTGTGGTTATTATGACCGAAGGTAAAGGTATGGCGGCTGAAGAGGTTGAACGTCAAGTAACCTTTCCTATTGAAACGGCCGTAAATGGTGCAACAGATGTGAGGCGTGTACGTTCATCGTCCACTACAGGTTTTTCGGTAGTATGGGTAGAATTCAATTGGGGCACAGACATATACCGCGATAGGCAAATAGTTTCCGAAAAATTGGCAACCATAGGCGATGCCTTGCCCGAAGGTGTGGGTCAGCCCACCCTTGGTCCGCAGTCGAGCATATTAGGTGAAGTGATGTTTATAGGCATAACAGCTGATAGCACTTCATTAGGCAATTTACGCACTTTAGCCGATTGGACCATTCGTCCACGTTTGTTGTCAACAGGTGGTGTAGCGCAGGTAACTGTTATGGGAGGCGACTTGATGGAATATCAAATACGTTTGCACCCAGAGCGCATGCGCCACTATGGTGTCACACTGAGTGAAGCATTAGCTGCCACACGCCAAATGAACCGTAATGCATCAGGTGGTGTACACTACGAACATGGCAATGAGTACATAGTGCGAGGTGTGCTCAGCACCCACAACACGCAACAAATGGGGCAAGCTTTGGTTAAGATGTCGGCCAATGGCCAACCTATAGTGTTGGCCGATATTGCTGATGTACAAATGGGAGCCAAAAGTCCTAAAATGGGACTTGCATCGGTGTCGGGCAAGCCTGCCGTGTTGCTAACCATAACCAAGCAACCCTCAACCAGTACGCTTGAACTGACTCGAGAACTTGACAAAACCATGGCTGAGTTACAGAAAACTCTGCCTCCAGATGTAAAGGTAAACACCCAACTTTATCGTCAACAAGATTTTATTGACTCCTCCATATCAAACATAAAGAAGTCGCTCATTGAAGGCGGCATATTCGTAGTGTTAGTGCTTTTCATTTTTTTGATGAATGCTCGCACCACTATTATCTCGCTTGTCACTATACCGCTTTCATTACTTGTTACGCTACTGGTGCTTCACTTTATGGGTTTAACCATTAACACCATGAGTATAGGCGGCATGGCCATTGCCATAGGTTCATTAGTAGATGATGCCATAGTCGATGTTGAAAATGTTTTTAAACGCTTGCGACAGAATGCTTGTCGGCCAGTGAACGAAAGGTTACGTAAAATAGAAGTCATCTATAATGCCTCTAAAGAGGTGCGCATGCCTATACTCAACTCCACCCTGATTATAGTGGTAAGTTTTGTACCTTTGTTTTTCTTGAGTGGACTTGAAGGACGCATGTTAGTTCCGTTGGGTATAAGTTTTATTGTTTCACTATTTGCTTCCACCTTGGTAGCACTTACTCTTACCCCAGTACTCTGCTACTTATTATTAAAAAATCCACAGTTGGGTGAAGATAAAACTACACCACGCCACACCACACACAACCAAGAACCACGATGGGTACGTATGCTCAAATGGCAGTATGAACGTGCGTTAGCTTGGGCCATGAGTGGACGAATACCGCGCTATATATTAGGCACAACAGGCGTGTTAGTTGTTATTACCATAGCATTATTCTTTACTTTAGGGCGTTCGTTTTTACCTCCGTTCAATGAAGGGTCGTTCACCATAAACGTGAGTACACTGCCAGGTGTATCGCTCGAAGAAAGTGACCGCATAGGCCGACAAGCCGAGCAAATTTTATTGCAAGTGCCCGAGGTTAAAGCTGTGGCTCGCAAAACAGGACGCGCAGAATTGGATGAACACGCATTGGGCGTTAATACCAGCGAAATGGAGGTGCCTTTTGTTTTGCAGCAGCGTAGTAAGGCTGAAGTGTTGGCCGACATCCGTACTCGTTTGCGCACTTTACCAGGCGTAAACATTGAAATAGGGCAACCCATATCTCACCGCATAGATGCCATGTTGTCGGGAACCAAAGCAGGCATAGCAGTTAAAGTGTTTGGTCCTGACCTGACGCAGCTACATGCCATAGGTATGCAAATAAAGCAAGCCACGCAAGGCATAGATGGAGTGACCGACTTAAATGTAGAACAACAAATAGAACGTCCGCAACTTATTATACGTCCGCGTCGCACGTTAATGGCTCAATATGGTATCACCTTGCCACAGTTTGCCGAGTTTGTAAATGCAGCGATAGGGGGTGAAACTGTGAGCCAAGTGCAAAAAGGTAATCAAAGTCTTGACCTAACTGTGCGAGTGGCTGATGACGACTTAACAACCATAGAACGCATGAAAACACTGCTCATTGACACAAGTGATGGCCGTCAAGTACCATTGACTGATGTAGCCGATGTGTTGTCAAATGCAGGGCCTAACACCGTGAACCGTGAAAATGCACAACGCAAGTTGGTTGTTTCGGCCAATGCAGAGGGGCGAGATATGCGCTCTGTGGTGAATGATATGCGTCGTGCTATAGAGACACAAGTGCAGTTGCCTAAGGGTTACCATGTGGAATATGGGGGGCAGTTTGAAAGCGAAGCCGCAGCATCACGTTTGTTGTTAGGTCTTTCGGTTGTAAGCGTAATTGTTATTTTGCTACTTCTATTTTTACAATTCCGCTCATGGCATCAATCAGTTGTAGTGTTGCTCAATCTGCCATTGGCCTTAATAGGTGGTGTGTTAGCATTGGTGTTAACAGGAGGTGTGGTGAGCATACCAGCCATAATCGGCTTTATATCACTCTTTGGCATGGCCACTCGTGGCGGTATGTTATTGGTTGATCGTTATAATGAATTAGCACGTCGTGGATTATCACGACACGAGGTGATAATGCGCGGCTCAGTTGATCGCTTGTTGCCTATATTGATGACAGCGCTTAGTTCAGGTTTGGCACTCATACCATTGGCTTTGGGCAGTGACTTGTCAGGCAATGAAATACAAAGTCCTATGGCACAAGTCATGTTAGGCGGATTGCTCACCAGCACCTTACTTAACTTATTCATAGTGCCTATTATGGCTCCATTAAAACCGCACAATACAAAATGAAACGTCTTATTTTATTAATAATAGGTGTGCTATTTACAAGCGCATTGACTATGAGTGCGCAAAGCGCCTCGCCTCATGCAGGCTTGCGTGAGGTGCTGTCGCAAGTAGCGCGTAACAACACCCAACTGCAAGTGGCTCGCAAAGAGTTGCAAAGTCAACAGTTAGCCAATGAGGCAGAATGTTGCTTGTCTGACCCCGAAACAGAAGTGGCTTACCTATTAGGTTCGCCCAAAGGTGTGCCAGGACGCACCAATGTGTCGGTAAAGCAAACCCTTGAATGGGATGTTCTATTAGGGCATCGCAAACAATTGGCTCAATCAACCCACCTACAAGCCAATGTACGCTATCGCCAACAATTGCAGCAGTTGATGACTGAAGCAGACCAACTATACACGCAAATCATCTACACTAATCGTTGGTTAGCTGAGTTGCAAAAGCGCAACAATTGGGCTGAAGAACTGAGTGTATTGTATCAGCAAAAGTTGCAGAAGGGCGATGTAAACCAAATAGAGGTGAACAAAATGCAACTGAATGCAGCTGTGAGCAGGGCAGAACTTGCGCGTGCCCGTGCTCAACACGATGAGCTGCTACAACAGTTGCAGCAACTGAATGGTGGACAGCGCATAGAAGTGGTTGATACGCTTTATCCGCAAGCCAATCAGCAGCTTCCACCTCTGAGTCAATTTATAACAGCGGTGCAGTCGTCGCCTACTGTGCAATTGGCACAAGCCAAGGTTAATGAATCGCAAGCTGCCATAAAGGTTGCTAAAGCTAATGCTTTACCAGCCTTGACAATAGGCTTTCAAGGTGAATATATTAAGCAAAATAACTATAGTGGCTTGTCGGTAGGTTTCACCTTACCATTGTGGGGCAACAAACGGCGCAAGGTGAAGCAAGCAGAGACCGAATTGTTAGTGCAGCAACTAAGTGTGAACGATGCCACACAGCAACAAACAGCCTACGTGCAGCAACAATATGCACAAACCGTAACGTTGATGTCAACAGCTCAGCAACTCGCTCACAGTTTACAACAATTGAACAATGACAACTTATTGCGACGCTCATTAATCTTAGGTCAAATGTCGTTGCTTGACTATCTGCTCGAAATATCCTTTTATTACACTGCCCGTACGGCTCAACTTGAGGCAGAGCGCGATGCACAATTGGCTTTGTCGGCATTGCGATGCAGTGTAATGTCACTTGATTAATATAACGCGTTGGCGGAATTAGTAAACAAGTTGACAAGTTAATGGGTTAACAGGTAAGT
>SAMEA3663105__coassemble_1177_pt1 | contig 9332 bp, 7 predicted proteins | sample SAMEA3663105__metabat2_low_PE_034 | metagenome-assembled genome bin SAMEA3663105 (sample SAMEA3663105) | pig gut metagenome | biome: pig gut; feature: pig-associated habitat; material: faeces | place: Denmark | collected 2012
TTAAAAAGCTTGGCAAACTTACCTGTTAACCCGTTAACTTGTCAACTTGTTTACGGATTCCGCCAACGCGTTATTCTTTATTTATTAAGCGCATCACGAATCTCACGCAGAAGTTTCACTTCCTCTGAAGGTTCAGCAGGAGCAGCAGGCTTTTCACTTTCAACCTTCTTTTTGCGTGACAATTTCATAATCAGGCGCACCAACATGAAAACACAAAAAGCTATGATAAGGAAATCAAGACACGTTTGCAAAAAATTGCCATAAGCAATGCATACAGGCTCCCCACCCTCATTGAGCGGATTTATAGGCAACTCATATTTCAAGTCTTTAAAATCAATACCGCCAATAAGCCAACCAATAGGAGGCATTATCAAGTCATTAACAATGGACGACACGATTTTGCCAAAGGCTCCACCTATAATTACACCTACAGCCATATCAATGGCATTGCCTTTTACTGCAAACTCCTTAAACTCTTGCAAAAAAGAAGATTTCATATTTTTAAAAAATTTAATGATTAAACTTGCTGCAAAAATAAAAATGATTTTGTACTTTTGCGGTGGAAAAAGGAAAAAAGCGGTAATGTCCTGAAAGCAAAGCCACTTGAGCCTTACATCCAATTTGAGATAATTCACTGAATATTAACCACTTAAATAGTTAATTCATAACTTTTTAAAATCATGATTAAAGTAGGTATTAACGGTTTCGGTCGTATCGGCCGTTTCGTATTCCGCGCTGCTCAAACTCGCAACGACATCCAGATTGTAGGTATTAACGACCTTTGCCCCGTAGATTACTTGGCATACATGCTCAAGTACGACACTATGCACGGTGCATTCCAAGGCACTATCGAAGCTGACGTAGAGAAGAGCGAACTCATCGTAAACGGCAACCACATCCGTGTAACTGCTGAACGCAACCCAGCTGACTTGAAGTGGGACGCTGTAGGTGCTGAGTACGTTGTTGAGTCAACTGGTCTCTTCCTTACTAAGGAGAAGGCTCAAGCTCACATCCAAGCTGGTGCCAAGTACGTAGTAATGTCAGCTCCTTCAAAGGACGACACTCCTATGTTCGTATGCGGTGTAAACTTCGACAAGTATGTTAAGGGTACTCAGTTCGTTTCTAACGCTTCTTGCACCACTAACTGCTTGGCTCCTATCGCTAAGGTTTTGAACGACAAGTTCGGTATCGTTAACGGTTTGATGACTACCGTTCACTCTACTACTGCTACTCAGAAGACTGTTGATGGTCCTTCATTGAAGGACTGGCGCGGTGGCCGTGCTGCTTCTGGCAACATCATTCCTTCTACTACTGGTGCTGCTAAGGCTGTAGGTAAGGTTATCCCCGAACTCAACGGTAAGTTGACTGGTATCTCAATGCGTGTTCCAACTTTGGATGTTTCTGTAGTTGACTTGACTGCTAACTTGGCTAAGCCCGCTACTAAGGAAGCCATCTGCGCTGCCATGAAGGAAGCTTCTGAAGGCGAATTGAAGGGTGTACTCGGCTACACTGAGGATGCTGTTGTTTCAAGCGACTTCCTCGGCTGCACTAACACTTCTATCTTCGACGCTAACGCTGGTGTTTACCTCACTGATACTTTCGTTAAGGTTATCAGCTGGTACGACAACGAGATCGGTTACTCTAACAAGGTTCTCGAACTCATCGCTCACATGGCCAAAGTTAATGGCTAATTAATGATGGGTTTAGAATTTCTAAACTACTAAAACAAGCCGCTGTAATGCCTTATTTGTGTATTGCAGCGGCTTTTTTTTCAATCGTTACTTTCAACACTCAATTATAGCAAGCAATATCTTTATGACTGACCTTATCACCATATTGGGGCCTACAGCCTCAGGCAAAACACAAGTAGCCGTAAAATTAGCTGCCAAGCTTAATGCTGAAATCATTAGCGCTGATAGTAGACAAGTGTACAAAAGAATGGATCTTGGTACGGGTAAGGACTTAGAGGATTACTCCATTAACGGAGCGCACATCCCCTATCATTTAATTGATATTGCTGAACCAGGTACAAAATATAATGTCTACGAGTACCAAAAGGACTTTCTCACAGCATATAACGACATCAAGAGTCGTGGCAAACGCACCATTGTGTGTGGTGGAACAGGGCTTTACCTTGAAAGCATTCTACGCAGCTACAGGTTATCGCCCGTACCTCAAAATGAAGAATTAAGGAACAGACTTAAAGGAAAGTCGCTACAAGAGCTGACCCACATTTTACAGCAATACAAAGTGTTGCACAACACAACCGATGTTGATTCAGCACAAAGAGCCATTAGAGCCATCGAAATTGCCGAGTATTACAAAACAACACCTATTGATGACCGCCCCTTCCCTACACTTACATCATACAACATAGGCATTGATGTTGACAGAGACACGCGCCGAAAGCGTATAACCGAACGACTTAAGCAGCGCTTATCAAATGGTATGGTTGACGAAGTGAAAGGCTTACTGAACGAAGGCATTCACCCCGATGACCTTATATATTACGGATTGGAATACAAATACCTCACCTTGTATGTAACAGGAAAACTGAACTATGAGGAAATGTTTAAGCAACTTGAAATTGCCATACACCAATTTGCTAAACGACAAATGACATGGTTTAGAGGCATGGAACGTCGAGGCATAAAAATACATTGGATGACAGCCGACGAAGCCACTAAAATCAACTTATAGCAACAACCAAGGTTACCACACAACAAACTGTGCTATAACAAGAGTTCACGCCATTCTGCACAACATATACCACTCCATCAATTTTTACATCAGCACATCCCAACAATCCACTAACTTTTACAACCTTTATTATAAATGCCAAAAACTGCTTGGGCTCTTATTTATTGCCCTAAAGAAGGTTCAACGCACACACAAAAGCGTTGGAAAAAAATTCGCCAATACTTAGAAGAAAAAGGTATTGCCTTTGACTATGTTCAAAGCGAAGGCGCGGGGTCAGTTGAGCGATTGGCTTCGATGATGACACGTGCAGGCTACGAAACAATCATTATTGTGGGTGGAGATGCAGCCCTTAATCATGCCATATGTGGCATCATGAGCACCCAAGCCCCCAATGGTAAACACCCCACATTGGGAATTATTCCTAATGGATTTGGAAATGACTTTGCTAAGTTCTGGGGGTTCTATGCCGATAAATATAAGGATACGATCGAAGCCTTGCTCAGACATAACACGCGAAGAGTGGACATCGGAACAGCTACCCTTTATGACAAAACAGGTAATCAAGAAAAGTTCTATTTTATTGATTGCATCAACTTAGGCGTTGCATCAGCCATAACCAATTTGCGTCGCAAAACAGGAAGCTTGTTAGGATTCAATACACTCTCATACTTCACATCAGCCCTACTACTATTGTTTCAACGCATGAACTTTAAATTTAGTTTTGACATAAGCGGTGAAACAATTGAACAAAGTGCTATGAGCATTTGCATTGGCTCAGCTCATGGCTACGGCCAAACCCCCAGCGCAGTCCCCTACAATGGGTTATTAGACATTACGTTAGTTGCCAAACCCGCATTATTCCAATTATTTCATGGTCTTTGGTTACTCTTCACTGGTCGTTTTTTAAGTCATCGTGGTGTTAGAGTATGGCGTACACGTAAAGTAACCTTCAATAGGCTATCAAATGCCTTAGTAAGCCTTGACGGACGCGTTATACATAAAAGCGTAAAACGCATCGACATGGACGTTTTACCTGAGGAGATAGAGTTTTTAATACCATAGTTTGTCAAATCCAAACTATATTTGTAATTTCGCAGAGTAATAGCAATTAAAGAACGATTGAACGGCTCAGCACAAACTATGAGCTATGCTGGCCGTCATAAATCAAGACAAACACAAATGTATAGAACTAACACTTGCGGTGAACTACGCATCGAAAACGTTGGCCAAGAAGTAACCTTGGCTGGTTGGGTGCAACGCAGTCGTAAAATGGGCGGTATGACCTTTATTGACTTGCGTGACCGCTACGGCATCACACAGTTGGTTTTCAACGAAGAGACCAACGCTGATTTGTGCGCTCAAGCTAACAAGTTAGGACGTGAATACGTTATTCAAGTAAAAGGCACTGTAAACGAACGATATGCAAAGAATGATAAAATGCCGACAGGCGACATTGAAATCATTGTAAACGAGTTGGTTGTGCTAAACGAATCGCAAACGCCTCCTTTCACTATTGAAAAGAACACCGATGGTGGCGATGACTTGCGCATGAAATATCGTTACTTGGATTTACGCCGCGAGAATGTACGTGCCAACTTAGAGCTCCGACATAAATTCTGCATTGCTGTACGCAATTTCCTTGACTCAAAGGGGTTCCTTGAAATCGAAACTCCTGTTTTGATAGGTTCTACGCCTGAAGGGGCGCGCGACTTTATTGTGCCTTCACGCATGAACCCAGGCCAATTTTATGCTTTGCCTCAAAGTCCACAAACCTTGAAGCAATTGCTCATGGTTGCTGGCATGGACCGCTATTTCCAAATAGCCAAATGCTTCCGCGACGAAGACTTACGTGCCGACCGACAGCCTGAGTTTACTCAAATAGACTGCGAAATGTCATTCGTCACTCAAGATGACATTCTGAACACCTTTGAGGAAATGGCCAAGTACCTCTTCAAGGAAGTTCGCGGTTACGATTTAGGCGACACTCCCTTCATTCGCATGCCTTGGCATGAAGCTATGCGTCGTTTTGGTTCTGACAAGCCTGATATGCGATTCGGCATGGAGTTTGTTGAACTAATGGACACACTGAAAGGTACAGGTAGCTTTGGTGTATTTAATGATGCCACATACATTGGCGGTATTTGTGCGCCTGGATGTGCACACTACACACGCAAGCAATTAGACCAACTGACCGACTTCGTCAAGTCATCACAAATTGGTGCAAAGGGCTTAGTTCACGCCAAAGTTAACGAAGATGGCAGCATCAAGAGTTCTGTTGACAAATTCTATTCACCCGAAGTACTTGAAAGCTTAAAGCAAAAGATGGACGCAAAACCTGGCGACTTAATTTTGATTATGTCAGGTGACGATGCCATGAAAACACGCAAGCAACTTTGCGAATTGCGCCTTGAAATGGGAGAACGCTTGGGCTTACGTGATAAGAACAAATTTGCTTTGCTTTGGGTGGTTGACTTCCCCATGTTTGAATGGAGCGATGAAGAAGGCCGCTTGTTAGCCATGCACCATCCATTCACAGCACCACGCCCACAGGACATTCCTTTGCTTGACACCGACCCAGCATCTGTTTTGGCCGATGCTTACGACATGGTATGCAATGGTGTTGAAGTGGGTGGTGGTTCCATCCGTATTCACGATGCTGTGTTACAAGCCAAAATATTCAAAGTGCTTGGCTTTACCCCTGAACGAGCACAAGAGCAGTTTGGCTTCTTAATGAATGCATTTAAGTTTGGTGCACCCCCTCATGGTGGCTTAGCTTATGGTCTTGATCGTTGGGTTTCACTCTTTGCAGGTCTTGATAGCATTCGCGACTGTATTGCTTTCCCCAAAAACAATTCAGGCCGTGATGTTATGCTCGATGCACCTTCGCGTGTTGACCAAAAGCAATTAGACGAATTAATGATTGACCTCAGAGATACTGACAAAAAATAAGCATCAGTGCTCCCTACACAATAAAAAGTGCTTGCAGTTTTATTACACATCTGCAAGCACTTTTTATTTAAACTTATCCGAACTAAGCATTCTCCTTTTTTGCATAAGCAGGTGTTCAAAATTATTTTAGAATTTATTGCTTCTATATAACAAAGTTCAAAAAACCTTGCTACAGGCATCTGAATTCAAGGTGAATGCGATAACTGGCGCTCTTTTGTTATTATCTCAACTTGTTTGCCATTCTGGCAAAGGGAACTGTCCGGTAAAACGCCAAAACGCTACTTTTCCCGTCTTAAATCCTTTATAAATAGAGTATCATGCTCTTTATTTCAAAAAGTAAGCCCCTTTAGTTAGCTACACATGGCTGCAGAAACTATTATTGGCATAAAAGCATACATGAAATACGATAGCAATCACGTTGTCCATGACAGGTTTTAATGCTTTAGACTTTTACCGGACAGCAATATTATGGAATAGGGGCTTACCTTTTTCCATTGTGTAATTTTAATAGTCTTATATTTGATCGATCCTTGTAATAGTCAAATAAATAGGGCATTTTTCTATCCTACAAAAGTTTTAGCTGACACCAATATTTAGAATTTAATTTTGAGAACACCTACTTAAAGAATCATCCAAGAAATTCACCAACTAGTATAACATACAACATACATCAACATAGTAAATCAAAATCGCATTTTCTGTCTGATCCGAAACTCTAATTCTCCACCCATCCTCCATCAGCAGAAATTCCTCTTACCGAGATATCAAGGTATTGATTTGAACTAGAATTGGTAAAGAATAGGACATTGGTTTCACCATTTACGTTTGTTTTTACTGAAGGATTCCAATAAAGCGTACGACGTCTATCTAATGGGTTGGGAAGGTCGAAACGGCGATAATCAGGAGAATAAAAGTCTACATGAGAGGCAAATCCCTGTATAAGGCGACGCTCTGTTCCACGCACACTCCTCAAACGGTACATATTAGGATGCTCGTATATATAGAGCATATACCGATTGGACACAGTCATGCGTTTTCCTTCTCCACTCAAAGCATCTTCTCTTTGCACTCCTGGCACAAAGCTGATGCTCTTATAGTTGTCCGACAGATTATTGAAGATATTATCATTGTAACGCATCAATCCTTCTTCATACCATGGCAAGTTATTAATATAAATGGTCACATAATTGGCTTTGTACAACACTCGAGGTTTTCTATACAACTTTTTGGAAACTTCATCAGCCTCTTTCTGATCATCATCAGAAAGATCACCTTTCAACGCTTCGGGAGTTTTTCTTACAATATCATTCTCTGTATTTTGATCGGACAAAACAGGCTTACTATCACCCATTGGCTTGTATTTTGAAGGTGTTTCACTTTCATCTTCCTCTTCAAAATGTCCATTAGCCATATAATAGCCATAACGTGTAACATTAAAATTATCATCAAGCAGCGGTAATAGATCACCTAAATCGGGCACGGCCTTCCCTTGATCCTTCAGCTGTTCCACAACTCGAGCTACATTATAGTATTTGATGGCGCGTTCCTCTCCATGCTGTTCTCCGCCATTCCATGTATAACGTCCGCCTGTAAAGCCACGATACTTGCCCATAATGCTTACTTTTGCCTCGCTTAATACTGTTGGAATCATGCGCGGAATAGTGTCTGTCCAGTTAAAAGTATTAGGCTCGTATACTTGACTATAGGTAACAATGCTGTCCTTTTGCACGGGAATAGACAATCGCAAATCAGAAGCAGTAAATGCTCGCGGACACGGAGCATACCATTGATCTATTGCAAGGCGTGACCATGAACTATGTTCACCATCATTTTTAAATGAAAACTGCATATAGAAGTCGCCACTAAAATCGGCAAAATTGGCGAAAGAGAATTTTCCGTTCGCATCTGTACGCGTGCTTCCTTGTAAGCTTTTCCCATTGAGAGAATAAGCTAACATTTTCAGATTGTAATTCTTTCGTGGATGAAGGCGATTATTATCTGCATAAAGGGTTCCTCGCAGAATGGGGACTTCCTCTATCGGTTGCTTTAGATCAAACGGCACCTTGTCACACATAGTGGAGAAATGATTAGCTGTCCAACCCTGCACCATGAGCAAGAGATCGAGCATACGACGATGTGCTGCATCATTTTTCACGAAATAAAGATCAGGACGTGACACATACCCTTTTATCTCAGAAGAAAGGAGCATATCTGCCTCTACGCCTCCATCATTTGTATCGGTGATATTACCGCTTGTATCACGCACAGCTATAGAGAAGACAGTCTGGACGGGTTGATGTTTCGCATCTTTTAGTTGTATTTTTACCACAGCAGGTTCAAATGCATCATAGGATGCTTTGTTTTGTTGCATACTTACGCTTACATGTTTATCCTCCTCTTCAGTGATAGGCATCCATACAGGTCGAGTACTATAACTTTGCCCCTTTACATCAAAGAGTTCAATTCGATTCACTCCTCCACGCAAGGCTTTTCTCGGCACAAACACTTCTGTACCATTCGGCATCACCGTAAGCGTGTCAAAATAACACACCTTCTCTTTGCTTATTACCGCCAATCCCATCAAGCAATTTGTCTGAAGTGCTGAATCGTTGGCTTGCACTTTTATATTCACACCATTACTGAAAGGTTCTGCATGCAATGCATAAGTGACTGCCGTCGGAGGAAGCGCAAAAGCATTACGTGGAGCATTCTTTATCCTTACGAACCCTTTATCCTGCTGAGCGGAGAGCAAAAAAATTCCCCGACCATCATATTCTGGTTGAAACTCACACATTACGTTCCCTTCACCATCGCATAATTGCAGTGTATCGTTCATGCCATTCCCAAGCCCATCAGTTAACTGATACGCGATATATTGTTCTACCCCTTTTGCCCTACTTCCACCTTCAGGATAGAAATTAAGCACATAATCATTCCTATCTGTCATGGTATAAGGACGCGGCATTGCGATGGTTACATTTTCTCGTTTTTCGGGAATCGGCAATGTCAAACGCTTTAAATCATTCGTCTGCTTCTGGGTATTATTTCCATCAAATCCAAAAATTGGAACTACACGCGAAAAGATGGCAGGCTCATCCCAATTGGTCATTTCCCTCGTTTAGGCTCTTACTTCATGATAGCCTGGCATCACAGGACGTTTCAGACTAAAGCATCCATCTGCTTGTCCAAGTGAATCCAACTGGAGCATTTGTTTTTCAATCAAAGAACCATCAGTATTCAATAATTCTACATACAATACGCGACTCAGATCTGTAGGACGTAAACTTGAAGCCCGAACCACATACGCTTTATACCACAGCGTATCGCCCTCTACATAGCTCGTATTGTCCATATGCAAATACACTTTCTCGCGAGGGTATTTGCGATCAAATCCTGAGACGGTCTTAAACAACTCAAATAATTCCTCTGCCGTCTGTTGCTGTGCATATGAGGAAAAAGGCAGAAGCAATAATAATAATAAGATATACTTTTTCATGATGCATATAATTTTGTTTTATGTACAAAATGCTACCTCTAAGTAGCTGAATTGCACAACAGATAAAGCTAATGGCGAATAACACTAAGGGTGCGCGTTGGCGGAATTAGTAAACAAGTTGACAAGTTAACAGGTTAACAGGTAAGTTTGCCAAGCTTTTTAAGTTTCCTGTCATTCTGCTTTAACA
>SAMEA3663105__coassemble_1180_pt1 | contig 9324 bp, 6 predicted proteins | sample SAMEA3663105__metabat2_low_PE_034 | metagenome-assembled genome bin SAMEA3663105 (sample SAMEA3663105) | pig gut metagenome | biome: pig gut; feature: pig-associated habitat; material: faeces | place: Denmark | collected 2012
AGTACTCAATGGCACTTGAGTATAGTACTCAATGGCACTTGAGTATAGTACTCAACGGCACTTGAGTATAGTACTCATTGGCACTTGAGTATAGCGCTCAATGGCACTTGAACACAAATGTATATACAAAAAATCCTCTACCAAAGATAGACTTTAGTAGAGGACTAAACCTTTTACCTTATGAACCAAAAACTCGAATTAAGCGAGCTTGTTGATGTGATTCATCACACCACTCTTAATGTTAGCTGCTTTATTCTTGTGAATGATATTGTTTTTAGCAAGCTTATCCAACATCTTCTGAACCTTCGGCAGAAGTTCGGTGGCAGCTGCTTTGTCAGTCGTAGCGCGGAGCTTACGTACTGCATTACGCATTGTCTTAGCGTAATATCTGTTGTGCAGTCTGCGAGACGCCGTCTGACGAATTCTTTTTACAGATGATTTGTGATTTGCCATTTGTTATTTCTTCTTTTTTATTAGTAGTCCCTAGGAGAGTCGAACTCCTCTTTAGAGAATGAAAATCTCTCGTCCTAACCGATAGACGAAGGGACCATCGCTCGTGAGTTAAATTTTAGCTTGCTGACTTAGCAGTGTTGCTTTGTTTCTCATTTGCGAGTGCAAAGGTAGTGTATATTTTCATACCAACCAAGACTTACGCCACCTTTTTTTGAAAAAAAATGCATTTTCCTTGTTTTTAGGTAAATTAGAATACTTTTATGTGGCATTAAAAGTAAAAAGGACTACTTTTGCAACAAACAATATAAATATGAAATCGAGAGCCATTGTATTACATATTACACGTTACAACGACGAGCAGTTGATTGTTGACTTACTAACCGAGCAGGCGGGATGTGTGAGCATGATGGTACGCATCAGCCGTAGCAAACGTGCGGCTGTTCGTCATGCTTTGTTTCAACCCTTAGCTATATTAGATGTGGAGTGGGACGACAGAAACAAAAAAAACTTGCAACGCCCTAAGACGGTTCAAGTTGGCATTGGTTTTTCTTCATTACCCTTTGACCCCATGAAGTCGTGCATTGCTTTGTTCTTGGCCGAAACATTGCACTACTCGGTGCGACATGAGCCTGACGCAGGACTGATATATAAATATGTGGAGCAGTCAATTGAATGGTTAGACACTTGCGAGCAGGGATATGCCAACTTTCATTTGGTGTTTTTGTTACGTCTGACTCACTTTTTAGGTTTTATGCCGAATGTTGAGGATGCGCAACAAGGTGACTACTTTGACTTGCGTGCGGCTTGCTTTGTACGTCAGCAACCGCCCCACCCCGACTTTCTAAGACCAGAAGATGCGGCATTGGTGCCTAAGCTCATGCGCATGCGCTATGACTCTATGCGCTTTTTTAAGTTTGCAGGCAAAGAACGATCGCGCCTATTGGAGTACATTAACCTATACTATAGACTTCATGTGCCCAACTTTCCTGAACTAAATTCGTTGGCGGTATTAAAGGAGATGTTTACCTCGTAACCTGTGAACTTAGGTAACATCAATCAAAAACCTTAAACGTATAACCTTGCGACAATAGCCACTCTATGGCGCGAGGCAAGGCATAAAGCAATTTGTCTTGACTCTTGAGTGAGTCGTGAAAGGTAATGATGCTACCATTACGTGCATAGCGACGCACATTGAGCAACACATCGCGACCATTTAGACGTGCCGAATAATCACGTGTTACGAGATCCCACATCACTACACGGTAACGAAGCATTACCATTATATACTGATCCCACTTCATCCAGCCATGTGGTGGACGAAACAAGTCGGTGTGCAAATATTCATTGGCTTTGTCTACATTGCGTATGTACGAACGTATGCCATGCTTCAATCCTCCTATGTGATTGTAGGTGTGATTACCCAAGCGATGGCCTCGGCTCTTTACCATTTCAAACTCTTTAGGGTGTTTGCGTATGTTGTCGCCTACCATAAAGAAGGTGGCTTTGATGCCATAATGGTCGAGCACATCGAGCACCCAAGGTGTTACCTCTGGTATAGGACCATCGTCAAAGGTAAGGTACACTGCTCGTTCTTGAGGATTCATTCGCCACAGTGCGCGTGGATAGAGCCAACGCAAAAAGCAAGCAGGCTGTTCTATTATCATAACTATACTGAAGCGTTTGTTGGTTGAGATAAAAAAAGGTTCGCTTTCGCGCACCTTTTCTCGCCATGGCAAAATGAAAGCAAGCTTTCTTTTGCTCATTTGGCTTAACGAAAAGGTTGAATTTACAAAAGAGATGTGGTTTAAAACGTAACATGGGTCTATTACCACCTACATAGCACAAGTAAACATAAGCACAACTGCACACTACCCTACCCACAAAAAAAGAGTCGGGAGTTTTGCGATTACTGAGTTATGAATGTCCCTTTGTATGTTGCAAAGGTAGCATTATAACCTAATAACGCAAAACTCCCGACTTAATTTATTGCACAAGCCTTATTGCTGTGCACCTTGCATTTGTTGTTGATAAATCTGCATGCCCAACTGGAATGCAGGTGTACTTGACATTTGCTTTATCATCATTTCATACTTATTGCTCTCTGTGGGGTTAGCTGCATGCAATGCTTGGTTAGCCTCAATCATGCTACTCAACATAAAGTAACAAGTGCGGCCATAAGTATTGACATGGTCTTGACCCAACGAGTTGATATAACGCATATATTGTATGTCATAGTCAAGCACATCCTTAGCCACGCGGGCGGCTTCTTGCTTGTTGCCTGCATCTACCCACAAACTTGCCAATTGCGAATCGTCATCATCGTAAGGAACGGTGTAGCCTGGAATAACTTGCTTGCACTTTTGCAGCACTTGCAATGCCTTGGCTTTGTCGCCACGACGAATCAAATTGTCGGCCAACATCATAAACATACGGCGATGTGTTTCGCACATACGTCCTGTTGTTTCGTCCATATAGATGCCTTTAGCTGCAATGTTGCCATACTTGAAGCGTGTCATCATGTTCTTAAACATCAAGTCAGCATCAATCATACCACGTTGTCCAAAGTTGAACGGGGTGATGCGATAAGCCAAACCTTCGAGCACCAGATAGTTTTCAAGTCCTGCATAGTTGCCAGGACCGAGGGTTACACTCATATACATAGGACGTTTCCAGTTAGCATGTGCCAACATTTCATATATCATTACGTCTTGACGATACAAGCCACCTTGTTGCTGTGCAGCTTGCTTCAGTGAGATAACCATTTTATCGGGTATGCTGTCCTTGCCCAATGGCAACATCATGCCGCTTTCAATAACGGCTTGCTTGTCAACACTTACTACAACAGAGTCGGTGGGGAAATAACCACCCTCGGCCTTCTTTACATAATGGTCGAGAATGTATGACAACTCGTAAGGATCGACCTTGGGATTTTGCTTTTTGAGTTCATCCAACTCTGCTTTACCCTCAGGACGAATAGGATAGTAGGTGTGCTTACCATTATCTACATAGAAGTAACGGCTCCACGTAATAGGCAATGCCTTTGAGTCGTAAGCAGGACGACGCATTTGGTCAGTATACCAGTCGGTTTGCAAATAGCTGAGATTACAAACGCGGGCATCGGTGCGTGTGCCTTCAACCTCCTGGTTGTACCACAAGGGGAAGGTGTCGTTATCACCATTGGTAAAGATGATAGGACAACCCTTATCGGGCAAGGTGTTTAGGTAGTTGGCACCAAAGTCGCGGCAGGTGTAACGATTTGAACGATCGTGGTCATCCCATGTCTGACTTACCATTTGCAAGGGTACAAGCACACCTATAACGCTTGCCACAACTGCGGCTATTTGTGGTCGGCTCTTGAGTAACTTTTCAATCCATGTGGCCAGAGCTGCTACACCCAAACCTATCCATATAGCAAAGGCGTAGAACGAACCTGCGTAGGCATAGTCGCGCTCACGTGGCTGACTGGGGGTCTGATTCAAGTAGAGCACAATGGCTAAACCTGTCATGAAGAAGAGGAAGAATACTACCCAGAACTGACGCACACCCGTTTCACCCTTGAAGGATTGGAAGAAGATCCCTATCAAGCCCAATATAAGGGGCAAGCAGTAGAACACATTGTGTCCTTTGTTTTCGCGAAGAGACTTGGGCAATAAACTTTGGTCGCCATACATTGCATTATCAATGAAGGGAACACCCGTAATCCAATTGCCATGCTCCAATTCACCATTGCCTTGAATGTCGTTTTGGCGACCTGCAAAGTTCCACATAAAGTAGCGCCAATACATAAAGTTCACTTGATATGAAAGGAAGAACTTGATGTTGGCCCATTGGGTAGGCATTTGTCCAGGATAAACGTTGCCATCTTTGTCGCTGAAGGTAACATCGGTGTAAGTGAGGTCATCACCCAGCCAGTCTTGATACTGCTGCGTGTGTGCCGCACTATGAATACGCGGGAAGAGCATGGTCAAGCCACCTGGATACTTTATGCCTGAGGTTTCTTCAATCTCTTCATAACGATCGGGCTCATTAGGATTGGCTTTCTCTACACGTTGTGTGCGCTTATTCTTTTCATAATCAATGGCACCTACTTGGTAAGCCTGACTTTGCGAACAGAAGGCTTCGCCCTTTAACAAGGGTGTTTGGCCATATTGCTCACGACCCATGTATGAACCCAATGTAAAGATGTCCTCAGGTGAATTTTGATCCATCGGGGGGTTCTGCGATGAACGGATTACGATGATGGCATATGATGAATAACCTATCATCAACATCAGCATGCACAAGAGTGAGGTGTTCATAAAGCGCTTACGCACTACATAGTTACCATCCTTGCCCTTTAAACCAAGTACTACGTAGAGGGCTATGAGCACTACAACACCCAACACGGCTGAAGTCATACCCTTACCCATAAAGGGGATACCTAACAAGCCTACGCTGAGTAGGTAGAAGAGTTTGGTGCGAGTGTGATTTGTGGTGGAGGTGCTCCATATGCCTGTAAGTACTACTGCTACCAGCACAATGAGGTAAACAATCATACCTACGTTGAAAGGCATGCCAAGGTCGTTGGTGAAGAACCACTCAAACCAACCACCTACCTTCACAATGCCTGGCACTACGCCATAAAGCACAGCAGCTACCAATAACATAGATAGTATTAAGGCTACCAATGAGCCTTTGAGGTTGGCTTTGGGGTTACGCTTGTAATAGTAAACCAATGCAATGGCGGGCAAGCACAACAAGTTGAGCAAGTGCACACCAATTGACAGACCTGTGAGATAGAATATGAGTACTAACCAACGGTCGGAATGAGGTTCATCAGCATGGTCTTCCCACTTTAATATGAGCCAGAACACCAATGCGGTGAACATAGATGAGTAGGCATAAACTTCACCTTCAACTGCCGAAAACCAAAAGGTATCGCTCCAGGTATAGGCCAAAGCTCCTGTCAAGCCACAGCCCATAATGGTAATGAGTTGAGTGAGTGTGGTTACCTTGCCATCGGGGGTAATGAGTTTACGAGCCAGGTGGGTGATGGTCCAGAATAGGAACAAAATACACAAGGCCGATAGTAAGGCCGACATTATGTTTACGCAGAGTGCTACCTTTGTAGGGTCGCTTGTGAACTGCGTAAAGAAGTTACCCGTGAGCATAAAGAAGGGTGCACCAGGTGGGTGACCTACCTCCAGCTTGTAAGCTGTGGTAATAAACTCAGGGCAATCCCAAAAGCTTGCGGTGGGTTCTACTGTTGAGCAGTAGGTAAAGGCCGCAATAGCGAAGGTGAGCCATCCAAGGATGTTGTTCACCAAGTTGTACTGTTTCATTGAGATGTACGCTTGTTGTTAATTATTTATGTTTTGATTGTTTCAAGAGTATGTAGTTTTTTTCATAGAGGGGAGAGCTCCATGTTATCTGATGTTTTACGCATCATTTTTTAGTATTTAAATGGTGTTCAAATACTTTTTGAGTTCCGCTTTATGCACAAAACTACTTAGGTGCAAAGGTAAGGCTTTCTTACATTCTAAGCAAGATTGACGTACTACATTCAGCAGTTCACCACATTTTTAAAGCATAGGTTAAGCAGGGTTTCTAAATGAATTTTGCACCCCTTATGTTTTTTACCCCGTAGTAAGTAGGTATTTAAAATTAGTTCTCAAGTTTCGAATTTAGCAAGAACGGGCTGAATCATCGTGCAAGACGAATGCTATCAAGCTTGCTTGAATTGTAGAGCCGCAGCCGATGATGTCAATAAAGGCCCAATGGAGCACATAGCCCAGGCAAGTGAAGCGACACCCTGGGGGTTCGGATTTAGCAAGGACGGGCTGAAGGCCCAATGGAGCACATAGCCCAGGGCAAGCGAAGCGACACCCTGGGTTTTCCACATAGTAGGGTCTCCGCGCCCTGAAAGGGCAAAAGCCTTAATCCTTAAACACATACGCCTCGTCGTAATCTACGCCGTATGATACCAAGAATTGTCTGTACTCGTCTTGAAACGAGAATCGTTTGTGATGCATTTCTTGATTACTTATATAATCTAACGTTTTATCGACAATCGACTGGCTGACAGAAAATACACCATAACCATTTTGCCATGCGAACGCTCTGTAATGTGTGGCAAGCGTTTTTATCCATCGGCTGCTATTGCGTTTTATCTCTTCAACTACGTGCGAGATGGCTACGTCACGTGAGAGGAGGAACAATATATGCACATGGTCGTTAACACCACCAACCCTTACGACCTTGCAGCCAGTAGTGTTTACTAACTGGCCGACATAGCAATGTACACGCTCAATGTCCTCTTGTCTGATGGCTGGACTTGTTGTCTTAATGTGGAATATCAGATGTATGTATATTTTGCTCAATGATTGTGCCATGTCTTAATGCTTTTGCCCTTTCAGGGCGTCATTACATTTCGTCATGTGAACCCAGGGTGTCGCTTCGCTTGCCCTGGGCTATGTGCTCCATTGGGCCTTCAGCCCGCCCTTGCTAAAACTTGAGTTAGTTTATATAATCATGTTCAAAATGAGTCGATATGCCTTGGTGCACTCTTTCGCCCATAGACATAGGTTTCATCGGTCACGTAGCCCACTTAAAAGGAAAAAGGAGTGCATCAACATACGACACACTCCTTATATATATTACCTTGCCTTGCACAACGCATTAAGCATCCACATTGGCATAGATAGCATTCTTTTCAATAAACTCACGACGCGGACCTACATCGTCACCCATTAACATGGAGAATACGTAGTCAGCATCGGCAGCATTTTCAAGCGACACTTGTTTGAGCAAGCGGCTTTCAGGACACATGGTAGTATTCCACAACTCTTCAGGGTTCATCTCGCCCAGACCTTTGTAACGCTGGGTTGAGATGCTACCTTCAGTACCATCGCCATACTTATCCATGAACAGTTGACGATCACGATCGTTGTAGCAATACTCTGACACTTTACCCTTTGTACACTTGTAAAGAGGTGGCATGGCTATGTAGAGGTAACCATCTTGTATAACTTGTGGCATGTAACGATAGAACAATGTCATAATCAATGTAGCAATGTGCTGACCATCAACATCGGCATCGGCCATGATGATTACTTTATGATAACGCAGCTTGTCGAGGTTCGCCTCCTTGGAGTCCTCGCCCATACCAAAGCGAATGCCGAGCGCTTGTATGATGTTGTTCACTTCATCGCTCTCAAATGCTTTGTGCCACATAGCCTTCTCTACATTCAATATTTTACCACGAAGGGGCAAAATGGCTTGTGTTGCACGGCTACGACCTTGCTTTGCAGAACCACCTGCCGAATCACCCTCGACCAAGAACAATTCGCAAATAGCTGGATCTTTTGATGAACAGTCTGCTAACTTACCAGGTAGTCCTCCACCTGAAAGCGGACTTTTGCGTTGTACACTCTCACGTGCCTTGCGAGCTGCAATACGTGCTGTGGCTGCAAGTATCACTTTGTCAACGATCAGCTTTGCCTCTTTGGGGTGCTCCTCTAAGTAATTGCTCAAGGCTTCACCCACAGCTTGATTCACGGCACCAGTCACCTCACTATTACCTAACTTGGTCTTGGTTTGGCCTTCAAACTGAGGTTCTGACACTTTTACTGATATAACGGCTGTTAAGCCTTCGCGGAAGTCCTCGCCCGAAATTTCAACCTTCGCCTTTTCTATTTGCTTGGCTGCTGTTTCTTCAGCATACTTTTTGAGCACACGTGTCACTGCTTGACGAAAACCTACCAAGTGTGTACCACCCTCAATGGTGTTGATGTTATTAACGTATGAGTGTATGTTCTCTGAGTACGAAGTGTTATACATAATAGCCACTTCGATGGGTATGTTGTTCTTTTCGGTGTTGAGATAAATCACATCATCAAACAAGTGTTGACGTGATGAATCTATATAGCGAACGAACTCGCGCAGACCGAGGTCAGAGTGGAACACGTCTTTACGCGTATTGCCTTCTTCATCGGGACGTTGGTCAACCAACGTGATGGTGATGCCTGCATTGAGATATGCCAACTCGCGCATGCGGTTGGCCAGTATCTCATACTTATAGGTGGTTGTGGTAAAGATGGTAGCATCGGGCCAGAAGTGCTGACGAGTGCCTCGAATGTCTGTTTCGCCCACCACAGCTACAGGGGCTAAGGGGTGACCTTTGGCATATTCTTGACGATATACCTTGCCATCGCGGAATACCTCGCTCACCATTTTAGTTGACAAAGCATTCACACAACTTACGCCTACACCATGCAAACCACCTGACACTTTGTAAGAACCTTTATCAAACTTACCGCCCGCATGTAACACCGTCATTACCACCTCAAGGGCTGAGCGGTGTTCTTTGGGGTGCATATCAACGGGTATACCACGTCCGTTATCTTGTACTATAATAGAATTGTCGGTGCAAATGGTCACCTCAATGTGTGTACAGTAACCTGCCAGTGCTTCGTCAATAGAGTTATCCACGGTTTCATAAACCAAGTGGTGCAAGCCCTTTTCACTAATGTCGCCAATGTACATGGCAGGGCGTTTGCGTACAGCCTCTAAGCCTTCAAGCACCTGAATATTACTGGCACTATAGGCTGAAGCACCTTTGTTTTCTGTTTCTTCCATATAGGGTTTTGTGTTGTTTGCTTGTTATGTGTATATTATGGCACAAAGATAGCTATTTTTTTGGACTTTATGGGGGATTATTGACAATGAAAATGCTATGTGTGTGGTTCTAAAAATTCTGATTTTAATATTCTAAAATAATTTTGAACAATATCCTGGGTGATGAGATGCCGCAAAGCCTTATAAAGTACACCCGTTGGAGGAATTTCAGGTTAACGGGTTAACAAGTTGACAGGTTAACAAGTAAGTATGCTT
>SAMEA3663105__coassemble_1189_pt1 | contig 9253 bp, 10 predicted proteins | sample SAMEA3663105__metabat2_low_PE_034 | metagenome-assembled genome bin SAMEA3663105 (sample SAMEA3663105) | pig gut metagenome | biome: pig gut; feature: pig-associated habitat; material: faeces | place: Denmark | collected 2012
AACAAGTTGACAGGTTAACAAGTAAGTATGCTTTACACCACTTATTATGTTAAAACCAGAATGACAAGAAACTTAAAAAGCTTGGCAAACTTACCTGTTAGCCCGTTAACTTGCCAACTTGTTTACTAATTCCGCCAACGCGTATTAGAATGCTATATATGTACGAATTTTGCTTTGCTAAACTCTTAAGAACATAAGAGAATTCACCCCCTTTTGACATTCATATGTAAAAAATAGAAAGATTGCGTGGTGCACTTTTTAGACCTATAGGTCAAACTTTCAATAGTTTATACGACTTCAATAAGCTGAAGTAGGTGCTCAAAATTATTTTTAGCAGCGTTCATTTAAATATGATATGGGGATTAATAGCCCCCCACCCTTCAACACATAAGAAGCTTCACCACAGAAAAAAGTGATGTTAATGATAAAGCATTAACGCTAATCTGTGATTTTTAACACTATACAACTAACAATTGTAATTAAAAAGTCGTAATTTTGCAGCGAATTTTTAGTTAAGGTAGCATTTTGTTCATTAGCTGCACTCAAACGATGCATGCGCTATAGCTACTTTTGACTTAAAATTCTGACTACAAAACCATAGATCCAATGAATATGACTTTATTGCGCCGTGCTGCACTTGCCATTGCAATGGTTAGCATAGGTGCTTCAGCTTATTGCCAAGACTTAATAGCCCGTCAAGCTCCTGTTGACCGCCGTTTGCGTGCAGTTGACTCCGTTGCCATTCAGCGTGCTGTTGACCGCGACATGGATCTCGACCTCAGCAGCGACGTATATAACACATGGGTAACCAACCGCGCACACCCCTACAAACGTGAAGACGTGCCCGAAAGCTACCGCATAGACTTACGTGGCTTTTGTATGCCCACCCCCTCACGCAATGTTACCTCACGCTTTGGTTACCGCCCCGCTTTTAAGCGTGTACACAAAGGACTTGACATTAAAGTATGCACGGGCGACACCATAGTAGCAGCCTTTGATGGCAAGGTACGTGTGGTTCGTTACGATGCTGGTGGCTATGGCAACTACGTTGTCATTCGTCATAACAACGGACTCGAAACCATTTACGGCCACTTGTCAAAACAATTGGTCAATGGTGACGAAATGGTAAAAGCTGGCGACCCTATTGGTTTAGGTGGTAACACAGGGCGCTCGTTTGGTTCACACCTTCACTTTGAAACCCGCTTGGCTGGTGAAGCCATTAACCCCGAACTCCTCTTTAACTTCCCAGCACAGGACGTTACGGCCGACTTTTACACCTTTCATAAAAACGATGCAGGAAATGCCTCTGCCGTGTTAGCAGCCCACAAAAGCATGTCGAGCGAGGACGCTATTGCCAGCACAGCTACTCACTTTTACAAAGTGGGACGTGGTGAAACACTCTCAACCATTGCCAACAAATTGGGCATTGCTGAAGAGACTTTGGCTAAGAACAACCGCATGACAAATAGTAGTCGATTGCGCACTGGCCAAATTTTAAGATACTAAATAAGTAGTAATAACGCATTGACGGAATTATTGGTTAACGGGTTAACTCATTCCGCCTACACGTAGTAATAGGGATTTGTCGTAAATATGGCAAATCCCTATTACTTTTTCAAAATAAATTATTACATTTGCATCTGCTTCTTGTTAAGAAACAATGACAAAAGCACAAACAAAAACATTCATCAACAATTACAACAAATCATATCATGGAACAGAAAGATTTGCAACATATTGCTAATCAGTTCGAGATTAAAGGAACCGTTACAGAGGTGAAGCCCTTAGGTAATGGATTGATTAATACCACCTACAAGGTTGTTACAGCTGAGGACGATGCTCCCGACTACGTATTGCAGCACATCAACAATAGTATTTTCCCCGATGTGGATATGCTCATGAACAACATTGTAGCCGTTACTTCGCACATCCGCAAAAAGTTAGAAGCTAAGCACACCGACGACATTGACCGCAAGGTATTGCACTTTATTCCTTGCAAAGATGGCAAATACTACTACATTTACGACAACAAGTATTGGCGTGTAATGGTGCTCATACCCGATGCAGTATCAAAGAGTGGTGTTACACCTGAAGGTTCGAAAATTGTAGGCGAAACCTTTGGCGACTTTCAAGCTATGTTGGCTGACATACCTGAACAGTTGGGTGAAACCATCAAAGACTTCCATAACATTGAATTCCGCTTGCAGCAATTCCACGATGCTGTAAAGGCTGACAAGGTAGGTCGCGTAGCTGGTGTTAAGGACATTATTGACGAAATTGAGAAGCGTGCTGACGATATGTGCTGCAGCGAACGCCTCTTCCGCGAAGGCAAATTGCCAAAGCGCATTTGCCACTGCGATACAAAGATTGACAACATATTGTTTGACGAAGACGATAATGTGCTCTGTGTCATTGACCTTGACACAGTTATGCCTAACTTTATCTTCTCTGACTATGGCGATTTCCTCCGCTCTGCCGCTAACACTCAGCCCGAGGATAGTCCTGAATATGACAAGATTCAGTTCCGCATGGACATTTTCAAGGCATTCACTGAGGGCTATCTCAAAACAGCTCGCGTGTTCCTTACTCCTATCGAAATTGAGAACTTGCCTTACGCTGCCACTCTCTTCCCCTACATGCAGTTGGTACGTTTCTTTGCCGACTACTTAGATGGCGACAACTATTACAAAATACAGTATGCCGACCACAACTTGGTGCGCTCAAAGAACCAACTCACTTTGTTGCAGCGTGCTGAAGAGAAAATTCCTGAAATGGAAGCTTTCATCAAAGAACAATTGAATTAAGGCTATTGCTTAAATACTTATAATCCCCATGTACACCATTATTAATAGGTATACATGGGGATTATTGTGTTTAAATTTTAGATTTTGCAAGTAGCCACTGCATGTGCTCTTTTCATGTAGGGAACACATAGGCTGTGCCCTTGTGATGCGAGCGTATCACATGAAGCCTTGCTGCTTTAAAGCCTCTAACAAACCTTCAGACATGACACGGCAGTCATTAGCTGTGTAACGAATATCGGTAAAAATCTGTGCCAATGTTTCGGTGTGATTGATGCGCACGAACTCTTTATTTTCAGGTGCATTTTCAGTAGCTGCATAGTCACGATTTATGGTGGCAGGCGTATGCGGCTGATAATGCTCATCATGACGAATAGCCGACAAGGGCAAACGAGTAGAAGGCGAAGGCGACTCATCGGGCCACCCTAACGTGATAGTTGCCACTGGCATCACTAAACGAGGCAATTGTAGCAACTCTATAATTTGCCGAGGCTGATAAATTGTGGTACCCAAAAAGCAAAGTCCTAAGCCCTCGGCCTCAGCCAAATCACAAAAGCGCTGACAATAAAGCAGAGCATCTGTTGCCGCATTTTGATATGACAAGAAGTTGTCATAGCCAGGATGTCCCTTGCGCAATTCGGCCCATGTAGTCACACGATTATAGTCGGCACAAAAGGTCAACACTACGGGGGCTTGCGTCACCATAGGCTGATTAAAGTGACACGGAGCTAACCTTTGCTTCATTTCGTCACTGCGTGTTACCACAACTGAGTAGAGTTGTAAGTTGCCCATGGTTTGGGTGCGCTCGGCCAACTCAAGCAAATGGTTCAACAATTCATCGTCAACTGATCGATTGCTATATTTGCGAATACTCCTGCGTATCATATATATATTTTTTATTGAACGCGCTGGCGGATTTAGTAAACATATTAACAAGCTAACGGGGTAATAGGTAAGTTTGTCCATATCTTTTTAGCTTCTTACCTATATGGCTTTGACATAACATATAGTGTGTTAACTTGTTAACCCGTTAACCCGTTAACCCGTTAACTTGTTAACCCGTTAACTTGTTAACCTGTTAACTTGTTAACCCGTTAACTTGTTAACCTGTTAACTTGTTAACCCGTCCACTTGTTAACCTGTTAACCCGTTAACTCCAAAATCCGCCAACGACTATTATAAGCAATAAGAGAGACAGCGACCCCTATAAAAATAAGTACACGCTCTCTCTCTTTGTAAATTAGATTATTGATTATTTTTTTCCCACTCACGTTGCACTGCCTCGCGCATTAAAAATAGGTGGCGTATTTGTGCTGCATAAGTAGGGTTATCCTTTAACTTAGCCACAATGTCAAAGTAAAGCGTTACAGTATGCTTCAAATCCTTCACATAAGTAGCCTTGTCAATATAGATAGAATTGGGCAACTCGTCAAGATGTGCTTTGAACCAACTAACAACTTCGTCCAATTCTTCGTCCGAGTAATGCTTTTTATATTCCATCTTTCTCTGCTATGTTACTCCTCTTCATTACGGTGCTTTAGCCCTTCAGCAATTTGCGTTTCGAGCTGCGCCATCAGTTCAGGGTTATCCTTTATTACACGTTTTACGGCATCACGTCCCTGACCTAAACGCGTTTCACCATAGCTGAACCATGAACCGCTCTTTTTAATAATGCCCAGTTCTACACCCAAGTCAACTATTTCGCCAACGTGTGAAATGCCCTCGCCAAAGGTAATTTCGAACTCTGCCTTGCGGAAGGGAGGTGCCACCTTGTTCTTTACAATCTTTACACGCACCTGGTTACCTATAGGTGTGTCGCCATCCTTCAGTGTGGTTACACGGCGAATGTCAAGGCGCACTGAGGCATAAAACTTCAATGCATTACCACCCGTAGTGGTTTCTGGATTACCAAACATTACACCAATCTTTTCACGCAATTGGTTAATGAATATACAAGTAGTGTTCGTTTTGCTAATGGTTGAAGTCAACTTGCGCAAAGCCTGACTCATTAAGCGAGCTTGCAAGCCCACCTTGTTATCACCCATGTCGCCCTCAATTTCAGCCTTAGGCGTCAATGCAGCAACAGAGTCAATCACAATAATGTCGATGGCTGACGAACGAATTAACTGATCAGCAATTTCAAGTGCTTGTTCACCATTGTCGGGCTGTGCAATGAGCAGTTCGTCAACATCGACGCCTAACTTTTTGGCATAAAAGCGGTCAAAGGCATGCTCTGCATCAATAAAGGCAGCTATGCCACCCACCTTTTGTGCCTGAGCTATAGCGTGAATGGCCAAGGTGGTTTTACCAGACGATTCAGGACCATATATTTCAATAATGCGGCCCTTGGGGTAGCCACCTACACCTAAAGCTGCATCAAGAGCCAAACTGCCCGTAGGTATCACCTCCACATCCTCTACTTGTTCATCGCCCATGCGCATTACAGAGCCACGGCCATAGTCCTTTTCAATTTTGGCCATTGCTGCTTGCAGTGCCTTCAATTTTTCAGCATTAGGGGCTGTTGTATTTTCTTCTTTTGCCATATGTTTTTTCGTATTTATGTATTGAGGTAATAGACACATTAATCGGTCATGTCGTCACCTGTTGTGTCTTGGTTATTGTCACGAACTATGCTCATAGCACCGCCATCCAGTGGAATTTCGATGCTAAAAGCAGGTCCTTCTTCAATGCCTACTTGTCCTACCTGCGCTCCTAACCTAATGGTATGTGCATCGCTCTTAGCACTATCATAAGCCATGCCTAACAACACGGTGCCTTGTCGGTCGGCGGTTGTGGTGAGAAAGTCGGCAAAAGCCTCTTTCGTAAAGGAGTGCTTGTAAAACTCCTGACCATTGCACTTAATAACCACATCAACACGGTTATCATAAAACTCCTTGCCTAAATCGTCTGTTACCAAGGGCAACGACTTGTCTGATTGCCGTACTATAGATATTTCAAAGTCCTTGCCTCCCAACTTTGCCGTGTAAGCATTGCTCTGATTGGGTTCAGCATAGGGGGCATTGCTGCTATTGTTGGTGGTCAAGCTATCAGTTGAGGGGGCATTAGCATCACTCTTTTTGTCACTACATGACACCAAAGCCGTCATAAGTAACAATGCTACCGATGCCACTACTATTTTTTTCATATTCGAATATTACACTATTTTATTGAGCAAGCAAAATAACAAAACTTTGAGCAGAAAAACAAGAAAACAAAGCGAAGAGTTATACACGCGGTCATATTTTCTGTATTTTTGCAGCCTACAACAATGGCTCATTCTACACCTATAAGTAGGTGTTCAAAATTAGTTTATATAATAATGTTTAGAATGAGTCGATATGCCTTGGCGCACTCTTTCGCCCATAAACATAGGTTTCATCGGTCACGTAGCCCGCTACGCTCCCTCTTCAACCTCTGTTTCTGAACGAAATACTGCACCCATTCATATCAACTAATTTTAAACACCTACTTATTATTATGGTATGAAAACACTACACATGATGGGGGCAATGCTGCTCATAGCACTTTGTAGCTTTAGTTCATGCAACAAGGCAAAAAACGCTGCTACGACAAGGGGCACCGCTGCTCACACTGACACCACGGCTTTGTTAGTAATGCGGGTCAGAACTTGTGCCCGCCTTTACACAGCCGAAATGCAAATACACAAGTTGGTTACGCAAACTGACGACCCACGCATTCAAGGACAAGTATTGGGCATGCCCATTGACCTGCCCGCCCGCATGGGGCACCGCAGCATTGCCATACCTATTGATGTTACGCTCAAGGCTTACATTGACTTGGCGCAATTTTCGGCCAGCAATGTGCAACGCACTGATAGCACCCTTGTCATCACCTTGCCCAATCCGCAAGTAATCATTACTGGCACGCGAGTTGACAACAAGGGTACCCGACAATATGTTGATGCCCTGCGCTCTCGCTACACCGATGCTGAAATCAGCCAATTGGCCCATCAAGGCACTGACAGCATTACTGCTCACCTTTCGCGCTACGGACTTGAGGAATATGCACGCCAAAGTGCTACGCGCCAACTGGTGCCTTTGCTCACACAGTTGGGCTATAAAGAGAGTAACATTAGTTTGCAATTTGCTCAACCTATTACCGACAATAGTTGGAAGATGGTGAAACAGTAAGAAATAACGGGTTAACGAGTTAACAGGGTAACAAGTCAACCCGTCAACCCGTTAACCCGTCAACCCGTTAACCCGTCAACTAATTTCCCCCAAGCATAATAACAGCAAATATGAAGCACATGACTCAAGCACGCAACCTGCTACGCTATGTATGGCTGGTGGCCATAGCCGTGGCTTTAGTAGCCGTGGCCTATATATATAAGGAGGTTAGCGAACACCCTCCCATTCAGTTGAAGGTGGAACACAACACTCGCATTGACCTCACACCCGAACAAATACAATCGGTGCGCGACATTGGTCAATGGGAATTTTTGAGTATTAACACCGAAGAACTGGTGGAATGGCATCGCCATCGCACCTTTGGTAATGATCACTTAACGCGCATTTACGAAGGCACCTTGCGCATAGGCATTGACATGAAACAGGCTCCTGCCAATTGGTTCACCTCGCTGCCCGATTCCACTGCTCACCTACAACTGCCTCAAGTGGGATTGTTGGACAACAACTTTATTGACGAAGCTCGCACACGCTCATTTTATGAACGAGGCAGTGTTCCGCCTGAAGCACGTGACCAACTCTATGCACAAGCACGCAACAAAATGATGCAACGTTGCCTTACGCCACAAAACCTGCAAACGGCTGAGCAAACAGCTCGCAACGAATTTACAAAACTTTTTACATCTTTGGGCTTCAAGCACGTAACTATTGAGTTTGTGCAACCCAAGTAAGATGTGCCTTCACGCATCGTCTACCTCTTTTTTTCATAACCATGCCCTACTACTTACTCTTACTCTTTACCCTACTCTTGTGCAGTTGTCACAATGATGACCCCGCCCCTGGCCCCGTAGAACCAGGTTCGGTTACAGCACGACGCACCGTACTTGTTTACATGTCGGCACAAAATTCACTCATTAATAATGTTGCTGCCGACTCTGCTGAAATAACGAACGGACGTCAATATTTGGCCAATAATGACCGCATGCTCTTTTTTATTGACGATGGACAAAAGCCTCGCCTATACCGCGTAGCTCGACAATGGAGCCAGCCTCAGCTCGTGCAGCAATGGAGTCATGACTTCTGTTCAACTGACCCTAACACGCTACAAAGTTTGTTGCAATGGGTCAAGACGCAGTTTCCAGCTCAAGAGTACGGATTGGTTATGTGGTCGCATGCCGATGGTTGGCTACCTGCCACCAACACTGATTATCCCATAAAAGAGATGACCTATGCGGCAGCACGCCCTTTTTCGTTTGGCATTGACACGGACAATAACTCGGTGTGGACTGATGATGGTACACAAATGAACGTGACCGACATGGCACAAGCCATTGCTCAGTCGGGCATGCATTGCCGCTACATATTATTTGATGCTTGCCTTATGCAAAACTTAGAGGTGGCCTACGCACTACGCCACGCCACCGACTATGTGGTAGCCTCGCCCATGTCTATACATAGTGCAGGGGCTTACTACACACATCTGCTCCGTTCGGGCTTATTTGCACAATCGCCTGATAGCATAGCACTCACTTACTACAATGATGTGGTAAACTATGCCGACAGCATTTACGATCACATGGGCATAGCCATTTCGTGCATACGAACTGACCAGTTGGAGCCTTTGGCCGCCCTTATGAAGCAGGCTCTGCCTCACTCACTATTGGCCAATGGGCAGTCAGCCGACATGGCGCAAGTGCTGAGTTATCAAAACTACACTTACCGCTTTTATTGGCGTCCACATAACTACGATGCACGTCAGTCCATCAACACACTTTTTGCCGAACCATATCGCACCCAACTGCAACAAGCTCTTGACCGCGCTGTGCTGGCTCACTTTGGCACGTCCTCTATTTATGTAGGGCCTGGCTACAACACCTTCTTCACAATACCCACTACTACCGACAACTTTAGGTCGGTGAGCATGTTTGTGCCTCAAAGCATATACACCAACAATGCTGAGCGCTGCCGATATGGCGATTTGAACCTTTGTTTTCGCCAAACCGAATGGTACAAAGCTTGTGGCTTTGATGCCGTGGGATGGTAAATTCACCTTTTAAGCAGATATTCAAAACGCGTTGGCGGAAATTCAGGTTAACGGGTTAACAAGTTGACAGGTTAACAAGTAAGTATGCTTTACACCACTTATTATGTTAAAGCCAGAATGACAGGAAACTTAAAAAGCTCGGCAAACTTACCTGTTAACCCGTTCACTTGTCAACTTGTTTACTAATTCCGCCAACGCGTAATCTTATAACCCGTTGGCGGAATTTCAGGTTAACGGGTTAACAAGTTGACAGGTTAACA
>SAMEA3663105__coassemble_1202_pt1 | contig 9176 bp, 8 predicted proteins | sample SAMEA3663105__metabat2_low_PE_034 | metagenome-assembled genome bin SAMEA3663105 (sample SAMEA3663105) | pig gut metagenome | biome: pig gut; feature: pig-associated habitat; material: faeces | place: Denmark | collected 2012
TTCTCGCATTTTTAATGTTTAGAAAATGTGTCAACCTATATCAGGGTAAGACATACTATACTCATCATGTGCCATTGAGTACTATGTTATCTATTGAAGAGAATGATATCTATTGGTTAGAATATGGGTATATGAGATAAATTTTTTACTGACACAAGACATTTCATAGCCCTCATAAAATGATGTCGCTATATAAAATAGACGCGTTTTTTATAAACTATATAACCTTTTACCCCCTGCATTCTCTTCTTTACACCCCAACATCCCCTCCTTTACTCCTATTATTTTACTATCAAATTACGTCATTACGACTATTCAGTAAGTCAATATTTCCGAAAAACACTTTACGCTATTAAACAGAAAATAGGTATTCAAAACCATTTTTGTAAAAAATAATTTTGAACACCTACTTAATTATAGCGTAAATTAAATGCTTAATTCATCAAGCACTTTTATCAACTTTTTATCCATAATTTTACGTTTCCCAACAGCATCAACAAAGGGAACATAAACCACTTCGTTATTACGAACTCCTACCATTACGTTACGTTGGCCTTGTACCAAAGCTTCAATAGCACCAACACCTACTTGTGATGCCAATATTCTGTCACGAGCAGATGGACTACCACCACGCTGTAAGTGGCCAAGTATAGACACACGTACATCAAAGTTAGGATATTCCTTGTTTACACGCTCTGCATAATACATAGCGCCACACTTAGGACTTTCGCTTACAATTACGATGCAACTTTTTTTACTTTTTCTGATACCACGCTCCATAAACTCTATGAGCTGATCACTACCTGTTGTGTCCTCAGGAATAATAGCAGCTTCAGCTCCTGCAGCAATAGCACTATTCTGAGCCAAAAAGCCTGCATCTCGCCCCATTACTTCCACAAAGAAGATGCGCTCATGCGAGGTTGCAGTATCACGAATTTTATCAACACAATCGGTAATAGTATTCAATGTTGTGTCATAACCTATAGTGCTATCAGTGCCGTATAAATCATTATCGATTGTGCCTGGCAAGCCTATACAAGGAAAATCGTATTCTTCAGCCAACTTCATAGCTCCTGTTAGAGAGCCATTACCACCTATCACAACAAGGGCATCAATTGATTCCTTACGAAGCGTTTCATAGGCTTTTTTTCGACCTGCTGCTGTTTCAAACTCTTTTGAACGTGCAGTACGAAGTATTGTACCACCTGTTTGTATGATATTGCTTACATCCTCTGTTGTAAAGGGCTTTACTTCGTCATGAATCAAACCATCATAACCACGGTAGATGCCTTTTATTTTGAAACCATTGCAAATACCACTACGCGTCACAGCACGTATGGCTGCATTCATTCCTGGTGCATCACCACCTGAGGTAAGTACACCCACACATCTTATTTTTCCCATATTTATAGAGTTGTTTTTGTTTATTTTTTACATCTTGTTTTTCCACTTATGGAGTTGTTGTCACTACAAGTGGCACAAACAAGAGAGATACATGTACTTCTTTTCCTAAGGTATTTTTATGTAGCTCAAGTAATATTAAATTAGCCACATACCCATATAACACCTTGTATAATCATGACAAGGAGCAAAAAGCCTACCACAAATCCTGCCATAACCTTTGGAGCGATGTGCTTAAAATACCAAGAAAAGCTTATACTTTCCATACGCATCAATAGCACACCAGCTATGCTACCTGTTAGCAACAAGGTGCCACCCATTGTTGTGGTGTATGATAGCATTGGCCAAATATATCCATCAGTAGTTATTAGATGAGCAAAAGTGCCAGAATCAATCTGATGGAATAGCTCTACGCTCCCGAGCAATGTAGGAACTGTACCAAATAACGAGGAAAAGAATGTAGTGCATACACCTATTATGTAAATAGACTCCACTTGATTCGTAACCCATTCATAGGCATATTTCATCATACCAGTTTCAGCTACAGCACCATACATAAGGGTCAAACCAACGAAGTAAAGCAAATTCTGCAAATTAGCATATTGTAATGCCATGGGCAGACGACGCAACACCATCTTGTCACTCCCTAACAATTGGCGGTTACATAGTTCGTTAACCATCCATAGTAATGCCAACACACACAAGGCACCCACAAAGGGTGGCAGTAGAGTTATGCGATGGAAACTGGGTATAAACCACAAGCCACCTACACCCACAAAGAACATAAGTAAACGTTGTGAACGTGACAATTGTGTATCATCTCCGCGATAAGGCAAACGATTGAGAGCAAACTCCACACGTGATGGAAGATTACGCATGAGCAATAGCAACATGGTGACTAAAGCTGCACATATGGGCAACACCATGGTAAGAAAATAAATGGAAGGAGTTACTAAGCCATCGTTCCAAAGTTTCAAACTGGTTATATCTCCGATAACAGTTATTGCCCCTCCACAATTGGCCGACAATATTACCACCGTACCATAAATACGTCGTTGTTTGTCGCTTTGTAACAAAGGGTGAATAATGGAGAGCATTAGCACGACTGCGGCTAAATTATCTAAGTTTGCGGATACTACAAAAGTAAAGAATGAAAGCATCCACAATAGTTTACGCGGACGAAGTGTTTTAAGCCACTCGGCCAAAAAGTCAAAGCATCCATTATTGTGCAACACCTCAACGATGCATGTTGTTGCAAGTAGGAAAAGTACAATATTAGCACATTGCACTATATATTTAAAAAATATCTGAGAGGAAATAAACTCCTTTACTTGAATTGCCGTATGTGTAAAAGAGTGGGTATATGCTTCAAAATCTTTGGCATGAACAGCATATATAAAATCTGTTCCGTTAGCTATATATATCAACCAACATGTAACGCCAACAAACATGGCAACAGCAGCCTTGTTAATGTGATTTACAGACTCTGTCGCAATTAACAAAAGGCCGACAAGCATTATTGCTAAAAGTACTACAGCCATGGCGTCAATTACTATAAAAATAATGTTGATGATGTTTGGTTTGAGCGGTAAACGGGGCTCGAACCCGCGACCCTGAGCTTGGGAAGCTCATGCTCTACCAACTGAGCTACTACCGCGTTTTTCGAATGCAAATGTAGCATTTTCTTTTGTAACAACAAATTTAATATTGCTTTTTTCTTGCCTTAAGGTAGGATTTCGCTTTGTAAAAATGTTTATTCTACCTTATTTTTCTTATTCATAAACGTCCTCTACCTTAGACATTATCCTTTTTTAGAAAAGGAAAAAGTGTAACAACATTATTGCTGTTACACTCCTTTATTAATTAATCGACGGTTACCTTAAATTAAGTATTGTGATGAAATACTTTCGTTCTCCATCACTCTACGAATGGTTTCAGCCAACATTCCACTTACTGTTAGTTCCTTTACCTTGTCACATGTTCCACGATAAGGAATGCTATCGGTAAATACCATCTCCTTTAATGAAGATGCAGCAACTCGTTCATCAGCAGGACCAGACATGATACAATGACTTGCAATGGCACGAACACTATTAGCACCACGTGACATAATTAAGTCAGCAGCCTTGGTGATAGTACCTGCTGTGTCAACAATATCGTCAACCAATACTACATCCATACCCTCAACGTCACCAATAATTTGCATATCAGCAACCTCGTTGGCCTTTTTACGACTCTTGTTGCAAAGTACCATGGGGCAATCAAGATACTTAGCATATGACGCAGCACGCTTTGAGCCACCAACGTCAGGTGATGCTATGCACAAGTTCTTTAAGTTCAAACTTTTAACGTAGGGCAACATTACAGTTGAAGCATAAAGGTGATCAACAGGAACGTCAAAGAATCCTTGCTCTTGATCAGCATGAAGATCCATTGTCATCAATCGGTCAATACCTGCAACGCTCAGCAAATCAGCTACCAATTTGGCACCAATGCTTACACGTGGTTTACTCTTGCGGTCTTGACGAGCCCAACCGAAATAAGGTACTACAGCACATATGCTGCGTGCTGAGGCACGCTTGGCAGCGTCAACCATCAAGAGCAACTCCATCAAGTTGTCTGAGTTAGGGAACGTGCTCTGCACTAAGAATACGTCACGACCACGGATGCTTTCTTCGTAGCATACTTCAAATTCGCCGTCAGCAAACTTTGTTATCGTGAGGTTTCCCAGCGGACAGCCAAGTTCCTCACAAATCTTTTCAGCCAAATAACGAGAAGCAGTTCCCGAAAAGACCATAAAAGAGTTGTTGTTCATTTTTTTGTGTATGTAAAGTTATTAAAGTGTCCTTTTCTTCAACTTTATGAGATGAATGTTTTTAGTCAGCAGCTTTTCTTAGTTTACGAAAGTGCTGAATAACACCCTTGAAGTCTTGCGTTGAATGAATACTAAAGCGGTTCCATATATCGCCTAATATAACAGCTCCACCAAAACCTAAGCTTTTGACTTGCGCTATATTGTCTAAATTTACGCCACCGAAAGCCATCACCTTACGATCAATTATCTTCCTGCTTGCCATGCTACGTAACACCGAAGGCTGAAATTCAGCACTATATGCGCCATTCCCTTGCACATTAAATATGGGAGAAAGGAATACGTAGTCACATGCTTTTTTGTGAGCCATGATTTCTTGTTCTGTATGACAGGTACAAGAAATATGTCCTTTATATTTGAGGGGAAGCTCAGGATTGCGGTAGTTTAAATGAATTCCCTTTAGGTTATATTCATTCTTCAGATAAAAATGATCATGCACCACAATTCGCTTACGATAGTTCTCATTTATTAGCGTTAGTAAGCGTTCTGAATAAACAGGCTCCGTTTCGGGCTTGCGCAGGTGCAGTATTTCGAGCCCCTCATCGAATAGGGCATTGATTATCTGATGTTCCTCCACAAAGAAATACGGAGTGGTCATTAATATCAGTTTCATGATGTTGTTACCATTTTGCTTGCAAAGGTACACTTTTTAACTTACACGTGCAAGACATGTAGTTTTTTTATTACATTTTCGTGAAATCACCACGCTTAAACTATTGACTATCTCTTAAGTAGGTATTCAAAATCTTTTTACATTGAAAGCACTTTATCGGGACGCAGATATTTTCTTTATTCGACATTTCTGCTCCCTTGATAACGGGGAGAATAAAGGGGCTGAGCGGGCTATATGTTTGAAAATGAAGAAAAACATCTGCGCCCGAGAATGTGCTTTCAATATAAAAAATAGTATCTATGGATAAAATAAATTGGAACAACTACTTAATACAAATGATGTGTGTGTTTACACTACATAGAAACGTACGTACACACAAATTCTTTTGTTGTAAAAGTAGGTAGAAGTTCAATATGATTTTTTGTAGGCATCGGCATAAGTTGGAACGGCGAACAACCGAACAGCGAACAACCGAACAGTAAAAAAAATGTATGCACACATCACCACCCCTCTCTCTATATATATATATAACTAATTAATAATCAATAAGTTATGTAAGGTAAAAGAGAGGAAGGAAGAAAATGAACCCTACTTTTTATTTTAACTGTTCGCTGTTCGCTGTTCGGAAAATCAAAAAAATAGATTTTTAAACAACCATCTAAATCGTTGAAATACAATGACTTACTATATTTTTAGCAAGACGGCCCCAGCTATGCCAAAGCCTGGCAAGGGCACAAATTTCATCCAATTTATCCTCTCAAAGGCATCAAAAGACATGCAAAAACCGCTCGTACCTATGTGCATTCCGGCATTGGCGGCACACTTATCGGAGGTAAGCTTCACTTATTCCGACAACAAAAACTACGAAATCTGCGGACAAATGGGGCATTTGATAGGGCCTTCGGGCATAAAAGACATGCAAGAACCACTCTATCCCACGTTTAACCGCCCGCAGTTCACGACCGACTTCACCTTCAAGCACTTCTGCCTCGCAGCCGCCGAGGAACTTCTGCAAGTGGCTGGCAGGATAGGATAAGCCGCGGAGAGAGAAGTGGCGCAGCAAGGCGAAGGCCGCAATCTTCCAATATTCCAGTTCTTCCAGTTCTTCCAGTTTCCAATTAGGGTATGTCAAGCCCCCCCCTTCTTATAATCTTTATAACTAATTGATTATTAAGTAGTTATATATAACATGAGGAAAATTGTCAACCCTTGAAAATTAATTGGAAGATTTGGAATTGGAAGATTTCCCTGCTGTTGCTTCCCTCTAAGAGGTTGATAATCAGCAGTTTAACTCATTAACGAATAAGACAGAATGAAATACGACATCAGCAAAAACACCCCTCCAGCCATGCCCAAACTCGGCAAAGGCACCGAATGTTTGCAACTTTTTGCTCTCGCAAGTGTCGCGAGACATGCACCAACCGCTCGTGCCCACACTTTTCCCTATCCTCGGAGCGCACAAAAGTGGCGCGGAATTCATGTATCCTGACCAAAGTTGGAAGGAAATGTGCGGAATGATGGCCCATCTTGTGGCTGACAGCGGCGCAGGAAAGGGCCAACTGTCAGGACTTGTTGAAGCCATCTGACCTAACGAACAGAAACTTCATACAAGGCATATGACCATGGATAAGATTGCAAAACAAATCAAAGTCCCATAGCTGCCGAAAGGCCGCACAGGAACTCTTGACAATGGCAGATGCCTTTGAGAGAAGACGGGAGTAAAAACAATACCCAAATCTCAATCTCAGTGTCTCACTAAGAAAAAGGATGGCCTATATGATTGGGAATGCTATATATATTATATATAACTAATTAATAATCAATAAGTTATATAAAGAAGGACAAAATCATGTACCCTCAAAAAAAACTAATGAGATGCTGAGATTGAGATAGAAAAGCGACTCAACCAACAACTATTGTTTATTTTAAAAGATTGATATTCAATGACTTACGATATTTTTAGCAAGACGGCCCCAGCTATGCCAAAGCCTGGCAAGGGCACAAATTTTATCAAATTTATCCTCTCAAAGGCATCAAAAGACATGCAAGAACCGCTCGTACCTATGTGCATTCCGGCATTGGCGGCACACTTGTCGGAGGTAAGCTTCACCTATTCCGACAACAAAAACTACGAAATCTGCGGACAAATGGGGCATTTGATAGGGTCTTCGAGCATAGAAATTTATGTTAAAGGCTGAATGGTAAGAAGCAAAATAATATTACTAACTTACCCGTTAACCTGTTACCCCGTCAACCCGTTAACCAAGATATGACAAACTTACCCGTTAACCCGTCAACCAAAGAATCCCGTTAACCCGTAATTTAAAATAAAAACGGTATAAAAAACATCGTAATAGAACGCAAAGTACGATAAAGTATCATCACCATTTGCGCTTGTCGTACCTTTGCATAAGAAAAGCTGAGAACATTATGAATCGAACAAAACCCGAAGAAATCCCGAAACTATGAGCAGAGCAAAAGATGGCTTTTAGGCTACCCCCAGGCATAAGAAGTCTTGAAAAACAGGTTAACAGGTTAACGAGTTAACGGGTAAGTATGTTATGCACCACCTATTATGTCAAATTCGCTTTTGTTTTAAAACAGAGTTGACCTGCAACCTCCACCACTTTATCAAAAGAGTTTTGTAAAGTAGTACGTTCCTTTATATACGCGTTGGCGGAATTAGTAATCAAGTTGAAAAGTTAACGGGTTAACAAGTAAATTTGCCAGCTTATTAAGCTTTTCACCATTCAGAATTTAACACAATAGGTAATGTAAAACATACGTACTTGTTAACCTGTCAACTTGTTAACCCGTTAACCAAAAATTCCGCCAACGGGTTAAGAGAAGTATTATCTACCACCAAAGCTACGTCCGCCACGTGAAGAGCTCTGAGCATTTGCATTACCACGCGAATTAGATGTTACGCCAGTGCGGTTATTTATAGGGGTTGCACTGCTTCTACCTGTTTGTCGGTAATTGATGTAACCATCGCGAAAGCCATTTGACTTCGTTCCATTATTACCATTTTGATGTTTACCACGATTTCCTTCGCCAAGAGAAGGACGACCAGACGTATGATTGCCCACTCCTGGTCGTGCATCCTTATTACCATTCCAAGGACGCATTATCGTCAATCCATCATTAGGTCTACCATTACCATTCATTCCGCCAGGACGAGCATTACCTCCTCCCTGAGGTCGATGATTGGAGCCATTCCAATTAGGATTAGAATGATTACCATGTCCACCATTATGACGATTAGATGCATTAGGACGGAAACCTTCATGAGGGGGCATATTACCTCCACCTATCCAGCCCTGTCTGTATTGATCGCGCAAGCCAACTCCATGCTTTGGTCGCATGGCCAAATATGGACTTGGACTATTATGTCCACGACGTCGCCACATGCCACCATAATAGGTTGCGTATATATTAGGGCGATCAAAATAATAGTAGCCATAACGATAGTGATCAAACACAGGATAATACCATTGAGCGTCACACCAACGTACGGGACGGAAGAAGTAATCAAGTGTTCTATATAAATTATATTGCCAATCATATAATATGCAGCGTAAATCAACATCACGGTATTGCCAATAAGGACCAATACAATCAGACTGAGAGCGCAAACTCATAAAATAGTCAAGGTTAATTTGATAGGCTCTATCATATTGTTCGGCCGTAAGATTTAATTCGTAAGCCATTTTATCAGTCAAGAACCACGCCCGATTACGTGCTTCCTCGTAGTTCATTGCTCGTAAGCAAGATGCACACAAAACGAGCAACATAGTCAATACTATTTTTTTCATTTTTATTTGTTTCTTTGCAAGTTTGTTCTACTTATGTGATTGATTTTGGTGGCAAATGTATGAATATATCTTTCGACTTCAAAATTTGGGCATATAGTTTACACATTTGGCACACATTTTTAACAAGAGGAAGATGTCAAGTTAACATTTTCGTAAGTATAAGTGGGTATTCGTCATAACATAGAACACATAGTTAACGCGTTGGCGGAATTAGCAAACAAGTTGACAAGTTAACGGGTTAACAGGTAAGTTTGCCAACTTATTAAGCTTTTCACCATTCAGAATTTAACACAATAGGTAATGTAAAGCATACTTACTTGTTAACCTGTCAACTTGTTAACCCGTTAACCAAAAATTCCGCCAACGGGTATAGTTAGGCAATTCAGTCTAATGATTTATTAAAAAAAGCGCCCTATCACCTAGGGTGTTCAAAATTGGCATCAAAAACGAGACCACTTTTTAGGCTGTTTTGAGT